>Ga0185299_10000129_pt1 | contig 240753 bp, 225 predicted proteins | sample PaiPotPPA55metaG_FD_128002 | JGI IMG/M metagenome (GOLD analysis project Ga0185299, IMG submission 128002) | Iron sulfur acid spring bacterial and archeal communities from Banff, Canada, to study Microbial Dark Matter (Phase II) - Paint Pots PPA... ...
GCAAACCCAAACCCCCAACCACGATCAGAACCAAACACAGTCCACCCCCCGATCACCCTTGGAGAAAATCGTGGAAGCGGACATTTCTATCTGGCGAAAAACCGGACATTTCTACTTTGCGTTGACACGCACACGCGAGTCGCTGCAATTGTGAAGCGATGCGATTTTGAGCATCGCCCACCGTGCGAATTGTCACGCCAGCTATGGCGGTGCTACACTCCCTCGGCGCTTGTTCGGATACGCACAGGAGTGACCGAAATCGAACATGCGGTGAGTCGAAATCCCCCGTTAATCGTCTATATTCAGATTGTTACGCGTGGCCGCTGCTTTGCACCAAAAGACGGTTCCTGAAACAAAACGGTTCGCCATGCGTTGTACGGGCTTGAGGTTTGTAAATACGTTGACCTTTGCGCGAGCAAGAAGCCTTCAGAAGTTCGGAGAGGATAAAACACGATGATCGGAAGATTCGTGATCGGGACGTTCCTAAAGTCCGCGGTTTTGGCGTTCACCATTGCCTCGCTGATCGTGGCGCCGGTTTCCGCACAGATTCAGGAAGCGCAGGCCCAGCAGGGCCAGAATGCTGCACCACCTCCGCCGGCGGATCAGAATCAGGCACAGCCTCCCGCGCCCAACGCGAACCCGGCGGGAGCTCAGCAGACCGCGACCGCCGATTATTTTTCCCCGCGAGACCTTTCCGCGACCAAGGGACGCGATTACTCCAAAGGCCAGCCATGGTTCCCGGAGTTTTGGAAGCCCTACACACCGCTAACGTTGCCGGAACCGATGCTCACGAACGCGCCGACCATCGACCAGTTAATTCATGACGGCAAGCTGCTGCTCAGCCTCGACGACGCAATTTCCATCGCGCTTGAAAACAATTTGGACATCAGCCTCCAGCGTTTCACGCCCTGGATTGCGCAAACGGAACTGCTTCGCGCCAAGGCGGGATCGGTGGCTCACGGTCTCGGCGCATCTCAAGCCGTAATTCTAGGGACATCACCGCAAACCCCTTTCGATCCGACTCTGGTCGTCAATACCGACTGGGCACGAGCTTCGATCCCCATCAACAACCCACTCAGTTCGGGAGTCGGAATCACGGCTAAGGCGTTCGACCTGATTGACTACAACGCCTATGCGAACGTTACCTACACGCAGGGATTCCACACCGGAACCTCGATCTCGATCGCATGGGACAACGTGCGGAGCTCGACGAATTCTCCGGATACGATTTTCAACCCTGCCGTGCAATCCACATTCATTGTCTCGATTCAACAGCCGCTCCTGAACGGATTCGGAATCCTGCCCAACACGCGCTACATCATCGAAGCGAAAAACACCTTAAAAGTTGCCGATTCGCAGTTTGCGCAACAAGTGATTGCCACGGTTTCGGCTGTGCAGACGGATTACTGGGAGCTTGTCTTTGCCCGGGAAAATGTGAAGGTGGAAGAAGCGGCTGTTGCCGTGTCGCAAAAGTTGTACGAGGACAACAAGAAACAGCTGCAAATCGGAACGATGGCGCCGCTTGACGTTCTGACTGCGGAATCTGAGCTTGCGACGGACACGCAAAATTTGATCGTCGCGCAAACGACTAAACTGCAGCAGGAGACTGTTCTGCTGAATGCCATTACGCGAAATCCCGTCGCTCCCTCGCTGCAGAATGTCGAAGTGGTTCCGACGACGCCGATCGCCACGCCGAACATTACCGAAAACCTTCCGTTGATGGACGCGGTGCAGGAGGCTTGGCAGAAACGGCCGGAGATTTTTCAGGCGGATCTGAACCTGAAAAACGCCGAGATCGAAGTGAAGGCAACCCGCAATAGCCTGCTCCCCACCCTCAACCTTGTCGGGCAATACAGCGCCACGGGGCTTGCGGGAAACACGACCACGCAGAATCAGACGGCAGCGGGTTTTCAGGCCGACACAATCGCGCCAATTGTTGGTGCGAATGGTCTTCCCTTCAACGTCGGAAATCCCAGCGCGCCCGGCATCCCCTCTTTCGTGGGCATTCCTCTGTTCAACACGACGACAACGGTGCAGAGGAGCGGCCTCGGAACGGCGCTCGACTCGATGATTCACGCCGATTTCCCGACCTACAGCGCGGGATTGAACCTCATTCTGCCGATTCGGAATCGTTCCGCGCAGGCCGACAGCGCTCGCGCGCAGCTCGACAAGCGCCAGCAAGTGGTACAGTACCGCCAACTTCAGAACACGATTTTCGTCAACGTACGCAACGCGCAGATCGCATTGCAGCAAGACCGGTCGCAGGTGTCCGCCGCCGAAAAGGCCCGCATTCTCGCGCAACAGACTCTCGACGCCGAGCAGAAAAAATATCAGCTCGGGTCGTCCACAAGCTACCAGGTGGTGCTGCGGTCGCGCGACTTGACCACCGCACAGGGCAACGAACTAAGGGCCAAAATCAACCTGATCGAGGCGGCTGTGAACTTTGACCAGGCCGTGGGACGCACGCTCGACGTGAATCACATCGTCGTTGCCGATGCGCGCCGGGGTAAGGTTTATCGCCAGCCGAATATTCCGGGAGCGCCCGACCCTGGCGCCGGTGTCCCTGGCAAATAAGATGCCGTCTCCAAGGACCCTTCCAGGGATAATGATCCTCGCGCGAATAACTTGTTGCAGCCCGCTTCGCGGTTTGCTACCGTTACCTCTGAGTTATGATGATGCGCTGTAAAACAGACTGTAAGGGGGCGCGCCGCGCCGGACGATGCGCGAGCTTAGGGAGCCTACCCACGCTCGCCACGCGAAGCATTTCTAATCGCAACAGTTGCCATTTCAAAATTTCACTTAACTGCTGCATAATCAACACTTACGTATTTTCTAATAGCAACAAAACAGGCCTTTTCGGAATTTCGCGGTCCTGGCTTGCCCCCTCCTTGTTGCCTCCGCCTCAATGCCCTAAAATGAGCGTGTTCGGTAATTTGCGATCGCCGCGAGCCGCATCGCCCCGGGAGCCGCGTCCATGAGCAAGGCAGTGAAGACACCGCCCACCCATAGCTTCGAATCCGCCCGTAAGCCCTCGGCTGCCGAACGCGAATGGGAAGAGAAAACGCTGGCGCCGACTCTCCGGAAAACTCCCGACCGCGACGCCGACTTCACCACAGTCTCGAGTTATCCGATTCGACGCCTGTACACGCAAGCGGATCTTGCGGGTTGGGACGCAGAGCGCGATCTCGGCTTTCCCGGCCAGCCTCCCTACACGCGCGGCATTCACTCCACGATGTACCGCGGCAAACTTTGGACGATGCGGCAGTTCGCGGGCTTCGGCACGGCTGAAGACACGAACGCGCGCTTTCGTTACCTGCTTTCGCAGGGGCAGACCGGTCTTTCCGTCGCGTTTGATCTCCCGGCGCTGATGGGTTACGACTCCGATCATCCGCTCGCGGAAGGCGAAGTCGGAAAGTGCGGCGTAGCGATCAGTTCGCTGGCAGACATGGAAGTGCTGTTCGACAAGATTCCGCTCGCCGACGTCACAACTTCGATGACGATCAATTCGCCGGCGGCCGTGATCTGGGCGATGTATTTGGCGGTCGCGGAAAAGCAAGGCGCCGACTGGAAGAAAATCTCCGGTACTTTGCAGAACGACATTCTCAAGGAATATATCGCGCAGAAGGAGTACATCTATCCGCCGGAACCGTCGATGCGGCTGGTGATCGATACTCTCGAATTCGGCGCGAAGCACACGCCGAAATTCAATCCGATTTCCATCAGCGGTTATCACATTCGCGAAGCCGGCTCGACTGCGATTCAGGAACTTGCGTTCACGCTGCGCGACGGAATCGAATACGTCGATTACGGTGTGCGCCGTGGAATGAATGTGGACGATTTTGCGCCACGGCTTTCCTTCTTCTTCAACGCGCACAGCGATTTCTTCGAGGAAATCGCGAAGTATCGGGCCGCGCGCCGCGTCTGGTACAAGACGATGCGCGAACGCTTCGGCGCGAAGAACGAGCGCTCGTGGGCGCTGCGTTTCCACACACAGACGGCGGGATGCTCGCTTACTGCGCAGCAGCCCTACAACAACGTGGTGCGGACGGCGCTGCAAGCGCTCGCAGCTGTGATGGGTGGCACGCAGTCATTGCACACGAATTCGCTCGACGAAGCATGGGCTCTGCCCACTGAGTTTGCCGCTACGCTCGCCCTGCGCACTCAGCAAATCATTGCGCATGAAAGTGGCGTAACGAATACAGCCGACCCCCTTGGTGGCTCTTACTTCGTTGAAGCGCTGACGGATGAAGTGGAACGCGGCGGCTGGGATTACATTGAAAAGATCGACGCGCTCGGCGGCATGGTCGCGGCGATTGAGCGCGGTTTCCCGCAGCGTGAAATTGCCGAAGCCGCGTATCGGTATCAAGTGGCCGTCGACCGCAAAGAAAAAATCGTTGTCGGCGTGAATGATTATGTGGCGGCGGAAAAACCGCTCGATATTTTGCAAATCGATGAGACCGTGGCGCACCGCCAAGGCGATCGTCTGCGGAAACTGCGCGCGGATCGCTCGAATGCTGAGGTCGAACGCCGTCTGAACGCGTTGCGGAAAGCTGCTGCCGGAAGCGACAACCTGATGCCCTATCTCTTCGAAGCCGTGAAAGCCTACGCCACGCTCGGTGAAATCTGCGATGCGATGCGCGAGGTTTTCGGCATCTACGAAGAAGTAGCGATCACCTAGCAACTCCCGCCTGTGCTCCAATACGTAAGAACTGAGGCTCAAACAAAGAAGAACTGAGGCTCAAACAAAAATGATAAATAGAGTGCGAAGTCTGACAGCGAGCGGGGTCGCGCTCTGTGTTGTACTTTGGGGCTTCGCAAGCATCGCTGCGCCGGTCCCGCTTCCAGCGAAGGACAAGAATCCGCATCCGAAGAGTGGTTTTGTGACCTCGTGGGACGGGGCAAAGATTCATTACATTGAAGCGGGCCGCTCGAAAACGCCAGTCGGGAACGCGGAAGTCGGCAATCCGCTCCCGCCGTCAGTTACGATTACCAAAGGCAATATCTCCGTTACCGGACCGCACCAGCTTCCTTCCATTTTGTTTGTGCCCGGATGGACGATGCCCGGCTGGATCTGGGAGAACCAGATCTCGCATTTTTCCCTGGATTATCGGGTCGTCGCGATGGATCCGCGCTCGCAGGGTGATTCGTCAAAGTCCGGCGAGGGCGACTATCCCGCGTCTCACGCGCGCGACATCAAAGCTGTGATCGATCAGTTGCATCTTGCGCCGGTCGTTCTGGTCGGTTGGTCGATGGCGGTGACGGAAATTGCATCGTACGTAGATCAGTTCGGGACGAGTGGTATCTCCGGCATCGTTTTCGTGGACGGCGCGCCTGGACTTGAGATCACGACCGAAACATTCAAAGGCTACGTCCAATTTCTCAATGGGGTCGAAACGAATCGGCAGAAATGGACGAGCGATTTCGTGCGATCGATGTACCGCAAGCCGCAAGCGGAAGAGTATCTTCAGCGAGTGATCAAGGCCTCGCTTGCGACTCCCGCCGATTCTGCAGTGGCGATGGGACTTGCGGGCATAACCACAGACAACCGCGCAGCGCTCGGCAAGATTGATAAGCCAACCGTGATCGCCTGGGCCACCAAGGAAATGTTGCCCGTATTTCAGGACATGCAAAAACGCATCCCCGGCGCGCGACTCGAAATGTTCGATGATGCCGGGCACGCGCTGTTTGTGGATGACGCCGACAAATTCAATATTCTGCTCGAAGAGTTCATCCCAACTTTGAAGTAAGCGCGAAAACTATACGGCGGGCCTGCGCGTCGCCTATCGCGGGTGAGACGTTTTGAAGTATGCTTTCAGCCCGCTGTGCGCAGTCCTCACACAGCCGCGCTGGGACGAAGTGACTGAGCCGAATGGCTGAGAAAAAAATTCGGGTGCTGATCGCGAAGCCGGGTCTCGATGGCCACGATCGAGGCGCGAAGGTGATCGCTCGCGCGCTGCGCGACGCCGGAATGGAAGTGATTTACACAGGTTTGCGGCAGACGCCGGAAATGATCGCCTCCGCATCCGCGCAGGAGGATGTGGACGTGATCGGCCTCTCGATACTCTCCGGCGCGCACAACACGATTTGTCCACGGCTGATGGAACTGCTCCGCGAAAAGGGGATGAACGACGTCACCGTCCTAATCGGCGGAATTATTCCGGAACCCGATATTCCCGCGCTCAAAAAAGCTGGCATTGCAGAAGTCTTCCTTCCCGGAACGCCGACGCAAGCGATCGTCGATTTCATACGCCAGCGAGTCTCTACCGCTCCGCACGGCACGTAAAGTGCGGTGAACACTCGTCTGCGCATCACACAGCAAGAAGAGATCTTGCTTTTCACGCTCGAAAGCGACGACGGATTTCCACGGCTCGAGCGCAGGATCTTGTCGGAGATTAAAACGCGGATTACAAATGTGGCTGAGAATCGCGAACTAGACGGTGCAGTGATCACCGGAACGGAACGAGCATTCTCGACCGGCGCCGAAATCACGGAGCTTGCAGAACTCACGCCATCCGAAGCGTTCGAGTTTGCTCGATACGGCCAAAGCGTGATGCAAGCGATCGCTCGGTCGCCCAAACCAGTCGTAGCTGCGATTCGCGGATATTGCATGGGCGGCGGACTCGATCTTGCCCTTGCATGCCATGCCCGCATCGCGTCGGTCGATTCAGTATTCGCACATCCCGGCGGAAACCTCGGTATCATCACCGGCTGGGGCGGGACGCAGCGCCTGCCGCGCCTGATTGGCCGTGCTCGCGCGCTTGAGATATTCGTCACCGGGCTTCGACTCAGCGCAAACGGAGCGCATGAATGGGGCCTTGTGACTCGAATCACCCCGGCGAACGCAGCCATTAGCGAGGCGATTCGAGGGGTTCGAGCGATGGCTTCCCGGAGCCGTTCCAGCCGCGAGTAAACTTCGTGCGCGTGTAAACGACGCGAAATCCCTGACGCTCGAGATTGCGTTGCGAGCCGCTCGACGGCTGCGTGACGCTCATCGCGAGGTCGCAGCCGGCAGCACGGCCCGCTGTGAGACGCGCCGAAATCAGGGCCGCCTGCACGCCGCGCCGGCGAAATTCCGGCAGAGTGCTCATTCCGAAAAGCCCCGCGATTCCCTTTCGAACTCCCAGCGTTCCTCCGCCGATCGGTTCCCCGTCGATCCAGACCAAATAAGGCACCAGACCCGGACTAGAGAAGAATTCCTGAATTGTATTAATCAGTTCTTCGGTCGGCTCGAAGTCATCGGCGAATCCGCGAGACACTGTCTCGGCGAAGAGGCGAGATTCCGCAGGTTCAGCCGGACGGATGGTAATTCCCGAAGCAAACTCCGGAAATTTTTCCTGGGGATCGATTTGGCGAATCAGCATATTCGAGAATTCGATTACGCGGTAGCCGCGCTTTCCAAGCATCTCGATGAACGACGCATCCGCCATCGGGCACACCTCGATGGAAACATCCGAGCCGCGGCAGCGATAAAACTTTTCCATCCGCTCGAAGTCTTCCTCGCTGACCGGACCATTCAGGCCGAGTCCTTCCGCCTGCGTCACCGGCGAATTGACTCCGCGAAATTCTGCGATGCCGCCGCCCACTGCGATCCTCGCGTCTCCCGGGCGTCTCAAGTTCACGGGCGTGCCGTGGCCCTCGGCTTCTGAAAGCCAGTCCGGATGCCCGGCGAGTTCCAGCCGACGAGCTAATTCCATGTCGACAAATCTCATTGGTCAATCTCCTCAAAGATTCTAGGCCCTCTCAAAAGGGCGAATGAAATCGATTCGATGGCTTTCGAGTGATACTAAGCCAAAAATCAATACGCATATTTCGGGTGAAGGAAGGTTGGACCAGACCGGCTTGCGGCTAGCGCGAGTGGCCGGAGGCAGACCTGTCCTTCATGAAGGGACAGCAAAGCATAGGCGCCTCCGGGTGAAAAATTCCGCCAGCGAGCCGGTCAGTCCTGCGGAACGACTCGTGAGACTGCGATTTTATAGCATCGCTCGGGCAAGTCAAAATGATTTGTGAATGATACAATGCGTAGTTTCGACGCGCGTGTTTGCAAGAATCGTGAGGCCCGACACGAGTTGATCGGGCGAATATGTTTGCACGAAGGAGCCCGGTGAGCGGGACAGCCATTGAGACGCAGGTGGATACGAAGTCGGCCGACTTTCAAGCGAACAGCCGGAAGATGGTCGATCGCCTGACCGAAATTAAAAACGAAGAAGAGCGAATCCGGCAGGGTGGCGGCGCCAAAGCGATCGAGGCCCAGCATAAGAAGGGCCGGCTGACGGCACGAGAGCGCATCGCCAGGCTGATCGATCCAATGACGGATTTTTTCGAGCTAGGACTCTACGCCGCGTATGAAATGTACGAAGAATGGGGCGGCGCGCCGGCAGCCGGGACTATTACAGGGCTTGGGCGGGTTTCGGGCCGCCAGATGATGATCATCGCGAATGACGCAACCGTGAAAGCAGGCGCGTTTTTCCCGATGACGGCGAAGAAAGTGATTCGCGCTCAAAATATCGCCATTGAAAATCGTATCCCGACGATTTACCTGGTGGATTCCGCCGGCGTTTTCCTTCCGCTGCAGGAGGACGTCTTCCCGGACACCGACGACTTTGGCCGCGTGTTCCGCAACAATGCCGTAATGAGCGCCCAAGGCATCCCGCAGATCACGGCGATCATGGGAATGTGCGTTGCCGGCGGCGCTTACCTTCCGGTGATGTGCGATCACATTCTAATGACGGAAGGCAGCGGGCTGTTCCTTGCCGGGCCGGCTCTGGTGCAAGCTGCGATCGGGCAAAAGACCTCGGCGGAAGATCTGGGCGGCGCAAAAATGCACGCGCAGATCAGCGGTACGGTGGATTTCCGCGAGCCGGACGACGAGGCTTGCATCAAGAGAATTCGCGCGCTCGTCGATAAGCTCGGCCACCGCCCGGCTGCACCGTTTGACCATAAGACCGCACGGCCACCGGCGCATCCTGGCGAAGAGATCTACGGAATATTTTCGTCGAATCCGGCCAAACAGTACGACATGCGCGAAATCATTTCGCGAATTGTCGATAACAGCGAGTTTGAGGAGTATCGCGCTGAATACGGGCAGACGGTGCTGTGCGGCTTTGCGCGAATTGGTGGCTGGGCCGTCGGCATCGTGGCGAATCAGAAAAAGCATGTGACGGTGGCCGCTCCCGGCACGGGAGAAAAGCGCGTCGAGTTTGGCGGCGTGATCTATACCGAATCGGCGGACAAAGCGGCGCGGTTTATCCTCGATTGCAATCAGAATTTGATTCCGCTGATTTTCCTGCACGATGTGAACGGATTTATGGTCGGAAAAGAAGCGGAATGGAGCGGCATCATTCGCGCAGGGGCGAAGATGGTGAATGCTGTGGCCAATAGTGTGGTTCCGAAGATTGCCGTGATTTGCGGCGGCAGTTTCGGAGCTGGCCACTATGCCATGTGCGGGAAGGCCTACGACCCGCGATTCATCTTCGCGTGGCCAACCGCTCGCTATGCGGTAATGAGCGGGGATTCGGCGGCCGGGACGCTCGTCGAAATCAAGGTCAAGCAGCTCGAGCGTGAAGGCAAGAAATTGACCGAGGCAGAGAAAAAAGAACTGCACGAATCGGTTCGCGCGACGTACGAACACCAAACCGATCCGCGTTATGCCGCCGCCCGGCTATGGGTGGACGCGATCATCGATCCGGCGCACACCCGTGAAGCGTTGATTGAAGCTCTGGAGGCAGCGTCGCTCAATCCGCACGTAGCCGAATTCAAGACGGGCGTTCTGCAAACTTAAGGAGTGCCATTGGGAGATCAGCCGAACCAGGGACCCGTAAACCAAGAACAAATCACGATTGTCGAATGCCCGCGCGATGCCTGGCAGGGGCTCCGGCAAATAATTCCGACGGACGAAAAAATAAGATATTTAAGCAGCCTGGTTTCTCTCGGATTCCGGCACATTGATGCTGTGAGCTTCGTGTCTCCGAAGCACGTGCCGCAGATGGCCGACAGCGAAGCCGTGATGAAAGAGCTGAGCCGCGTGACGTCGCCCTCAGGTGAACCGCCGGAAATCATCGGAATCACAGTGAATGCGCAGGGACTGGATCGCGCCCTTTCGACGCCAGGCGTGACAACGATTGGCTACCCGTATTCGATCTCGGCATATTTTCGCCGCGCCAATGCAAATATGTCGCGAGCCGAATCGCGCGAGCTAGTTCAGAAGATTCAGCGGGATACGAAAGCGGCCGGGAAGAAATTAGTGGTTTACGTGTCGATGGCCTTCGGGAATCCCTACGATGAGCCTTGGGGCCCGGAAATTGTGGCAGAAACGGCCGTCTGGCTGAAAGACAGCGGCGTGCGCACGATTTCACTCGCTGACACTGTAGGCACTGCTGCCCCGCAGGATGTCGGAGCCGTTTATAAGGCTGCTAGATCCGAGGTTGCGGGTATCGAAATTGGCGTGCACCTACACAGCCGGCCGGATCGCGCGGCGGAAAAAGTGCTTGCTGCGTACGAAGCGGGCTGCCGACGATTTGATGGAGCGCTAACGGGTCTCGGCGGCTGCCCTTTTGCCGGCGATGAACTCGTCGGCAACATTCCGACCGAGGCAATCCTGACGACGCTTGCTGCGCGTGGCGTTGCGACCGGAATCGACACCAAGTCGCTTGCAATTGCGTGCGCCATGACCGGCGAACTGCGCGAAAAGTACACGCACACCGAAGCGGCTGCGAAACCAAACTAGCGCGGACGGTCGAGCGCCACCTGCGATGAACTACAGCACACTCAAACTCGAGCGGCAAGATCAGATCGCGACGATCACTCTGACGCGGCCCGAGAAACGAAACGCCATCTCTTCGCAGATGATACGGGAACTGCTGTCGGCGTTTGACGAAGTGGAGGCGAGTTCAGCGCGCGTCATGATCCTCACCGCTTCGGGAAAGGCATTTTGTGCCGGAATGGATCTCGAAGACTTGCGGGCAATTGCCGGCCAATCGCTCGAAGAAAACATGGCTGACTCGAGCATGATGGCCAAGATGTTTTGCCGCATCTACTACTTCCCGAAGCCAGTAATTTCGGCGGTGAATGGGGCGGCGATTGCGGGCGGATGCGGAATCGCGACGCTTGCGGATTTTACCCTCGCGGCGCCGGAGGCGAAGTTTGGCTACTCGGAGGTGCGGATCGGGTTTATTCCGGCGTTGGTATCCGTCTTCTTGCGGCGCCAAATCGGGGAAAAGCACGCTACCGATTTGCTGCTCACCGGCCGAATCGTGGATGCCACCGAGGCGCTTCGAATCGGTCTGATCTCCGAGGTAGTGCCGGCGGAAAAACTGAGCGAGCGAGCGCGGGAAATCGCCACGCAACTTCTCGCCGCCAGCCCGACTAGCATCATCCGAACAAAGCGCCTCCTGCGGCGCTTCGATGAATCGGCGATTCGCTCGGAGATTGAAATCGCCACGCGCGAGAATGCCGAAATTCGCGCGACCGCAGATTTTCGCGAAGGCGTCGCATCATTTCTCGAAAAGCGCGATCCCAAATGGACTGGCCAGTGACGAAAAACGCGAACGAGAATCCCGCCGGCAACCGAAGCGCGAGCGCCATGCTTAAGGAGTTTGCTGACGCGACCATTCGCGTGCGATATGCGGAAACGGATCAGATGGGTGTGGTGTACTACGGAAACTATTTTACGTGGTTTGAGATTGGACGGGTCGAGCTTTGCCGCCAACTCGGATTCGAATATCGGCGGATGGAAGCGGAGGACGATAGCTTTCTCGTTGTGGCAGAAGCGAGGTGCCGGTACAAACGCCCAACAGCGCGGGCCAGACCAAGTCGCTGCCCGAAAAATATCGCCAATATCTGCCGGTGGAGAGTCACAACCCCTGAGCATCGTGCCCGGCAGATGCACGCACCTGTGAGGAGCGCGGGATGATTGCACCCGATCCGGCCAAACTTGAAAAGATCCGCGAACGCCTGCGCACCGAATGGACCGACGAGCGGACCGTTGCCGCGTGGCGCAAGTGGCGTTCGCACATCGCGCGTTTCACGCGCGGAGCTACCGAGGCGATCCTCGAGGCCGCCCAGCTTCGGCCGGGCATGCAAGTTCTCGATCTTGCAAGCGGTGTAGGCGATCCCGCGCTCGCAATCGCGGCCGCAGTTGGCCCAAGCGGCAAAGTGATTGCCACCGACCTGGGCCCCGGCATGATCTCGCTGGCTGAAGAGCTGGCTCAAACGAAAAACCTCACCAACATTGAGTTCAAGATCGCCAATGCGGAATCGCTTCCATTCGCGAATGAGTCATTTGACGTGGTGACATGCCGGTTCGGGATCATGCTGTTTCCCGATGCAATCGCGGCGCTGAAGGAATGTCGGAGAGTGCTTCGTCGCGGAGGGCGCGTGGCGCTCGTCGCCTGGGACGCAAAGGAGCAGCCTTTCTTCACCACTACGGCAGGCATATTAATGAAATACGTTCAGGTTCCTCCATCGGATCCGGATGCTCCTCATCTCTTTATGTTTGGCGCGCGCGGGCGGCTGCGGCAGACGATTGAAGCGGCTGGGTTCACCGGCGTGAGCGAGGAAGTGCGCACTGTGACAGGAAAATGGACATCGTCGCTCGAAAAATATTGGGAGCAGTTTGCGGAGGTCGCGGCGCCATTTCGTCCGCTGATCGAGAAACTGACGCCGGAAACACGAGCACAGGCAGTGGAGGAAATTCTGGGCGCGCTCCGGAAATACTGGGATGGAAAAGAATTGAATATGCCGCTGGAAATCGTCATCGGAACGGGCACGCGCGGATGAGCATGGTTCAAATCGATGGCGAGCATCTGACTCTCGCGCAACTTTACGCTGTCGTTTTCGACTCCTCTGAAGTGGAGCTTGCGCTGCTCGCGCGCGAAAAGATGAACGCCTCGCGCGCCGTGATTGAACGGCTCGTCGAATCGGGCGCGGCCGTATACGGCGTGAATACGGGATTCGGGAAGATGGCTTCGGTGCGAATCTCTCGAGATCAAATTCGACAGCTGCAGGTAAATCTCGTTCGCAGCCACGCATGCGGAGTCGGGGCGCCTCTCGCGGAGCATGAAACTCGCGCCATGCTCGTTCTGCGCGCAAACGCGATCGCCAAGGGATTATCGGGTGTGCGTCCGATTGTCGCGGAGACGCTTTGCGCGATGCTCAATCATGGAATTCACCCGGTGATTCCGTGTCAGGGATCTGTGGGAGCATCGGGTGATCTGGCTCCTCTTGCGCATCTCGCGCAAGTAGCGATAGGAGAAGGCGAAGCAATTTTTCACGGACGAAAGGTACCGGGCGAACACGCGATGCGGGAAGCAAAGATCGCACCGCTTGCGCTCGAAGCCAAGGAAGGCCTCGCACTCTTGAATGGCACGCAGGGCATGCTCGCCCTTTTAGCGCTGGGGCTGCGCGACGCCGACAACGCGGTTGACACCGCGGATGTCGCAACGGCACTTTCGCTCGACGCGCTGCGGGGTAGTCCGGCGCCCTTCGATGAGCGGATCGCGCATGCGCGCCCTTATCCCGGGCACATCGCGACGGCTCGTAACCTCAAGCGCCTGACGCGCGGAAGCGAAATCCGCGAATCTCATCGCGCGCCGGAGAAGGACCCGCGCGTGCAGGATCCCTACAGCCTTCGCTGTGCGCCGCAGGTTCACGGCGCCGTTCGCGACGCGCTTACACAAATTCGCGCTACGGTCAATATCGAACTAAATAGCGCCACGGATAATCCGCTCGTGTTCGCAGGCGACGGCGCGAAACAAGGCGAAGTCGTCAGTGGCGGAAACTTTCACGGGCAGCCGCTGGCGATGGCGGCAGACCAGCTTGCGGTGGCGCTTGCGACTCTAGCTGGAATATCGGAACGCCGTACCGAACAGCTGACCAACCCGCAGGGCAGCCAGCTTCCGGCATTTCTGGTGCGCGAAGCAGGAGTGAATTCGGGATTCATGATTTTGCAGGTTGCCGCCGCAGCGCTCATGAGCGAAACGAAAGCGCTTGCGACACCTCATTCTGTTGATTCGATCCCGACTTCCGCAAATCAGGAAGATTATGTTTCCATGGGGATGGCGGCAGCACGGCGAATTCAACCGATAATCGCAAATTTGCACAATATCCTCGCGATCGAATTGCTGGCCGCCTGCCAGGGGCTCGATTTGCTCGCACCGCTTCGCACCGGACCTGAAGCACAGAAGGCACACGCCTTGGTCCGTGGCGTTTCAAAACAAGTGGACTCCGATCGCTCGCTCGCGCCGGATATCAAGGCGGTTGCAACTCGAATTGCAGCAGGCGATTTCAGCAATCTTCTTCGCTCGGCTTACGATTGACCCTGGTAGCTTCCTATCGCGATTCAAATAGAAACGGAGCCCCGCAAACCCTTCGCGCGGCGCCCCTATCTAGGAAGGGAATCCAATCTGTAATGATGCCTTGTGGCGTTACTTGGTTTCGCCGTTGGATTCGGATTCGCTCGATGAGACTTTAGGACTATTTGGTAGGTTTTTTGTGCGGACCAATTACGATGCCAGAGATTGAAACAGGAATCTACCAAAGCGGGCTCCGACGGCCCACTTGAACGGCACAACTCCCATGGAATAATGGCCGCATGGCAAGGACAACCTCTCCACTTCCACGCCGCTTCGGGGAACCTCGTCGAAAAAAGCATTGGTGAATTCCGGCCAAAAAGTCGGATCGTACCGGCCCGTGATGGCGAGAATTTTCTTCCCAGTGCCGAGGAGCTTTAGAATGTAAGGAAACGGGCTGACCGGTGACCAGTAGCGTCGAATATCCTCCTGCGAAAGCTTGGATTGAAGCGATTCCCATACATTCATTGTAGTCAGCCCGCTGGCTACCACATCCCCGCAATAGGTCGCGACATGCAGGAACGCTCCTGCGCGAATGGCTGGCTCGTGGCACATGGTGACAAATGCGATGGATGATCCGATGCTCGTTCCCAGCACACCCAACCGGTCGTATCCTCGTTGTTCGAGCCAGCGGAGCGTGCGCCGCACGTCGAGAACTGCCTGGCGATTTGCTTGCAGCGTTAACCCGACGTTGGGACCGACAAGATGATCGGCGCGAGGATGCCCGGGCACCGCGCGCCGGTCGTGATAGGGCAGGCTCATCTTCACAGCCGTGATCCCCAGTTTGTTCAGCCAGCGGCACACGTCGGTCTGCTCTTCCCAGCGAGAATTCCACTGCGCGAGAACTACGACGGCGGGACCTGTGTGGCGGGCTTGAAAAAACTGACCGTGCACGCGGTTATTTTCGGGCCACGGAGATTCGACCGCGCTCGTAAAGGTGAGGACACCGTCGTCGAGCGAATAGTCTTCTGCCGGACCGGTAGCATACCATTCGTCGCTATGCGCCAGCGTGTGCTCGACAAAGCGATCGAGGTATCCGCGAGGATCGGGCTCGTTTGACGTGCCGCCAATGTGCTCAAGTCCCCACGCGAAAGGCAGCGTTCGACGATTCGGCTCCTGCGCCCAACGCATATGCTCGTATCGCCGTATTTTTCGTTCCAGCCAAGCCATTGTTTTTGATTGATTCAATTCAGCTTACCAGCAGTCGCCAACTAAAGCGGAGCGAGCGGCAAGAATCACGCGCCGAACCGGGAAAACCAGCGATTGAATGATGCGCGGCGCGTTAGCAGTCGGGCACGGTTTCGCGGACGCCGCTTGAGTGACTGGAGCGTATGTGGCACATTCGATTTGTGGCTTCCGGTACCCTCATCTCAGTGTTTGTGTTCCTTTTCGGCCTAATCATTGGCAGCTTTTTGAATGTTTGCATCGTCCGGATTCCGGGAGGAAAATCGATCATCCTCCCCGCGTCGGCCTGCACCAAATGCGGCGCTCCGATTCGTCCTTATGACAACATCCCTGTCGTTAGCTACCTCCTCCTCGGCGGTAAGTGCCGAAAGTGCAAGAATCCGATCTCAGCCATGTACCCGGCCGTGGAACTTCTGACGGGACTGCTTTTTCTCGGCTGCTACGAAGTTTTTGGCTTTACGGCAGAAGCGCTGAAATGGGCGGTTTTTTCGGCGATTATGATCGTTTTGGTCTTCACGGACCTGCGCGAAAGAATTCTTCCCGACGTGGTGAACTTCACCGGATTCGGCTTAGGGCTTCTTCTTAGTTTTTTCACTGCACCCGTCGACGGAACAGCTCTTGCTATTGCGAAGCGGATTTTCGAGTTTCCGCCGCCTGCGCCGGTTCTTTCATTTGTGGACGCGCTCTTGGGCGCGGCAGCCGGCAGCGGTCTGCTGTGGCTCGTATCTGAGGCCTATTTCCGCCTACGTGGACGCGAAGGCATGGGGATGGGAGACGTGAAAATGATGCTGATGGCCGGCGCGTTCCTCGGGCTGAAGCGCACGTTGCTCACGATCTTCGCGGGCTCTATTCTCGGAAGCATCTTGGGGATGATCTTAATTTTGGCCCGGCGCAAAGATTCCGATTACGAACTGCCGTTTGGCACGTTTCTCGGCATGGCTGCTCTGCTGGTGGTATTTTTTGGAACGCCGATTGTATATTGGTATCAGGGATTGCTGGTGGTGCGATGATACTACGAGGCGCATTCCATGGAGCGGCGAGCGAGATGATCTCGCATGTCGCACCGCGCGTTCCGGGTGTTCAGCCCTTCGACCTTGGCTTTGTTGCCGGAGGGCTCGTTGTTCTGCTCCTCGTCTTGCTGCTTTTCGCGATCATGGTGCGCAAATTGCTTCGCAAAGGCACCGCAATGCCCGAAGGAGAATTTGCAGCTCCCATTCCCGATCCGGAGAATGCGTCCGCTTTCATGGCCGCTTCGATGCAGGGTGTGATCGAGAAGCTCCGGACGCAGGAAAAGGAGCTCGCGCGCCTGCATCTGGTTGCGCAGGAACGCGCGCAAGAGTCCGAGCGCCTCACCGAAGAAGTGACCCGAAATATGCCCACCGGCCTGCTGCTCGTGAATGCGACCGGCGCGATCAGCAGCACAAATCCGGCTGCCGAGGAAGCGCTGGGAATCCGCACGCTGCGATATCGCTCGTACAAAGAAATTCTAGGCGCCGATACCGAGCTGATGCGGATGCTGACGGAGTGCCTGCGCGAGGGTCGCACCTTCCATCGTGGCGAAGTGGAGCACGTTACCGCGGAGGGCGAAATGCGCCATCTGGGCGTCACCATTTCGCCCATCTTCCGCGCGGTTCGCAATCCACCGCGCCCGGGCACGGAATTCCCGGGCGTGCCACCTGAAATGAAAGTCAGCGGTGCGCTGTGCCTGATGAGCGATCTCACAGAACTCACTGCTCTGCAAAAACAGATTCGGTGGAAAGAGAATCTGGCCGCGCTAGGCGAAATGTCCGCCGGCATAGCTCACGAATTCAAGAACGCTTTGGCAACGATTTCTGGCTACGCCCAGATGATTCGCAGCGAAGCGCGCCCTGACTCTGGAGAGATTCGAGAGTCGGCCGAGCGAATTCTTGACCAGACGCGCGCCCTGACACATGTGGTGACAGAATTTCTTCGTTTCGCAAAGCCGCTCGAAATTTGCTATGAGACGGTGCCGATGAAAACGCTCATCGAACGCGTCGCCGAGGAGCTGCGGGAAGCGAATCCCGATTGCAATGTTAACTGCGAAGGGGCCTTCGAAGATCTCCCCGGCGACGAAGCTCTGCTGCGCCAGGCGCTCGTCAACCTCACGCGCAACGGAGCAGAAGCTGCCCGTGAAGCCGGTCCCAGCGCCCGCCTCACCGTTTCGGGCACCATCGAAGAGCTTGGCGGACGAAAGTGGCAGCGCATCTGTGTAGCAGATAACGGCCCAGGCATCCCACAGGCCGATCTGCCCAAAATCTTCCTCCCGTTCTACACCACCAAATCCGAAGGCACAGGCCTGGGACTCGCTGTAGTCCAGAAAGTGGCACTGCAGCACGGCGGCAGCATAGAGGCTCGCAACCGCCCCAGCGGAGGCGCGGAGTTCCTGCTCTGGTTACCTTTGCGGCAGGAGCCCTCGCCGTCGCTATTCCCCTCTGAAGCCGCACGCATCTAAACTGTATCTGGGACCTATCCCATAGGTGCCTCTCGGGAGGCGTAGCCATGCGTAGAGCACTCTGGTTGGCGGCGGTTGCCGCTATCACGGCGTTTCCGCCGAACGGCCATTGCCAGCAGCAGGACCCGGCGAATCCGCCGCAACAGTCCTCCGCGCCGCAGCGTACCGCACAGGCATCATCACAGACCCCTCCTACCCAGCAAGAATCGCTGGCCGACGCAGCTCGTCGCGCCCGAGAGCAGAAAAAGGACACTCCCAAGCAGGCCAAAGTCTTCACGAACGACAATATTCCTAAGCAGGGCGGCATATCGGCGGTTGGCGCCGAACCACCTGCAGCTAGTAAAAAGCCGGACAGCGCTCCCGCCGGCGCGGCGAAGTCCGACAAGACCGCAGCCAGCGGCGAAAAAGAGTGGCGCGAGCGATTCGACAAGCTCCATCACAAACTGGAGCAGGACCAAGCCGACCTCGACGTGATGCAGCGTGAACTCGGTGTGCTCGATGTGCAGTATTACAACGACCCCGTCAAAGCCATGCAGCAAGAATTGACGCGCAGCGATATCAACGAAAAAACCGCCAAGATCGCAGCCAAACAAAAGGAAGTTGAAGCCGACAAGCAAGCGATCTCCGCTGCAGAAGACGATCTTCGCCAAGCGGGCGGCGACCTTGGGTGGGCTCGCTAGCCTTTTCCATGGAGCCGATTCTCCTCGTCGAAGATAAGCCTGAGCTCCGAGCCATGCTGCGTAAGGCTCTTGAGCGCGCCGACTATTCGGTCGAAGAGGCGCCAGACGGAAATGCCGCAATAGAAAAGATACGAGCCCGCCGCTACCTACTCGTCCTCACCGATCTAAAGCTGCCGGGAAGTTCAGGATTGGACGTTCTTCGCGAAGCTCGCCGCGTCGAGCCCACTCTGCCCGTTATACTCGTGACGGCCTACGGATCCGTCGACGAGGCCGTTACGGCGATGAAAGAGGGCGCGTTTGATTTCATCCAAAAGCCCGTAGATCTCGATCATCTCAAGCTGCTCCTCGATCGCGCCACAAAGCAGCAAGAACTTCTACGAGAAAATCTGCTCTTGCGCGAGGAGTATGCCGCGCATTATGGATTCCCTCGCATCGTCGCCGAGCATCCCACTATGAAAGAGGCGAGCCAGATGACGCAGCGCGTCGCCGCGACTGATTCGACGGTGCTATTACTGGGCGAAAGCGGAACAGGAAAAGAGCTCTTTGCACGCGCGGTTCATCACCTCAGTCCGCGGGCCAATCAGTCTTTTGTCGCCCTGAATTGCGCGGCGATTCCCGAAGGCCTCGTCGAAAACGAGCTGTTCGGCCACGAGCGCGGCGCCTTCACCGGAGCGGGTGCGCGAAAAATCGGCAAGCTCGAGCTCGCGCATCGCGGCACGCTCTTCCTCGACGAAATCGGCGAGCTGCCTCTGGCGGTGCAGAGCAAGCTTCTGCGTGTGCTGGAGGAAAAGCGATTCGAGCGCGTCGGAGGCACGCAGCAAATCGAGGTGAACGTTCGAATTCTCACGGCGACCAATAAAGACTTGCGCGCCGCCATTGCCGACAAGACGTTTCGCGAGGACCTGTATTTCCGAATTTCTGCCGTGCCCATCACAATTCCTCCTCTGCGCGAGCGCGGCGACGATGTGCTATTGCTCGCCGAACACTTCCTCGAGCGCTTCAAGCGCGAGTTTCGCAAGCCCGCACTGGCGCTTACCGACGACGCACGCGAACGCCTGCTCACATATCCCTGGCCGGGTAACGTGCGCGAACTTCAAAACGCAATCGAGCGGGCGGCGATCCTCGCGAATGGTTCAGACATCGACGTAGCGGGCCTGCAATTGCCTTCCCCGCGCCCGACCGCGGAACAACTGCCGGACCACATGGTCGAAGAGGAATTTCTATGGGAGGGTCCGCTCGAGGAGGTATCGCAGCGCGCTGTGGCTCACGTGGAACGATTCAAAATTCAAAACGCTCTGCGCGAAACGAAGTGGAACAAAACGAGGGCGGCAGAAAAATTGGGCGTGTCTTACAAGACGTTGCTACATAAGATCCGCAACCTCGGCCTGGATAATTAATTTTCGGCTTTGGTACAGTTCCCTCGCGGACGTGACCGGCGCTCTCTCCGAATTACACCTTGCTCATCTTCGAGGTCTTTCACAATTTTCTCCGGATCGGGCAGACGCCCCGTATGCAGCACAACGCTTCCGAAATTCCATGCTTGATAGCGAATTCCTAGAAATCCGGCGTCGCCCAGCAACTTCGCAAGTTCAGGAGGAGCCGGGAAGTTCGACACAGAACTCGGCAAATAAGAGTATGCAGTCTTATTGCCGGAAATCATCCCGCCGATTACGGGCAGTATTCGCTTGAAATAAAAGCGATACATCCTTGCCATAACGCTATTGCTCGGCTCCGAAAATTCAAGGATCGCGATGCGTCCTCCCGGCTTCAAGACACGCGCGATCTCCCGCAGACCTCGGTCGTAATTCGCCAGATTCCGAAATCCGAACGCCGTCGCCACGAGATCAAAACTCGCGTCGGGAAACGGCATGCTCAGCGCGTCGCCATTGATAAACTCGGCAGTATGCGAGTCCGAGCGCGCTTTTTTTCGCGCACGCTGCACCATCGGATATGCAAAATCGCACCCCACGATCGGCGCACGATGCGCTGTAGAGTCCCGAATCACCTCCACGCGCTCTACTTCGAGGGCGAATGCCAGGTCACCGGTGCCACAGCATAGATCGAGAACCCGAGCATCGGTGCGGCGAAGGATTCGACGGCATTTTTCCGCTGTCAGCCGGCGCCACTTGCTATCCATCGAGAACGACAGCAGACGGTTGAGCAGGTCGTATCGCGGCGCAATATCGCTGAACATATCGCGCACGCGCCGCGCGGAATCGCGTTCGTCACGAGCTCCTTTCGGGCGTGAGCCGGAGACCGGCTTCGACGATATTTCGAAGAGCTTCATGCCTTATGTAATTCGCCGAACCTTGTTTCGTTTCGCTGCCAATCATCAATAATTCCGGGCAGGACGCGAAAACTTCGATCGACAATGCGCCACGGGACTTCCATACCCCACATCGTTTTGCCGATGGCCGCCGGTAAAACCCAGCCGATCCTGCCCGCATGAACTTTTTTGTCGTTCAGTAACAACGATCGCAATTTCGACTGCGAAAGCAGCGGAACTCGCGGGAGAGGCCCTATAGCCAGAATGAGCCTAACAATTCGCGCCGCATCCTCGACGGCCACCCGATCGGCCGCCAGCGCTAGGAGCGTCGCGAAAATCATGCCGTGGCCGACGGCCTCTCCGTGAAGAAACTTCTTGTAGCCTGTGGCGGTCTCAAGCGCATGGCCAAGCGTATGGCCGAAATTCAAAATTTGCCGCAGGCCGCTCTCGCGCTCATCTTTGGCAACAACCGTAGCTTTGATTCGAATGCAGCGCGGAATCGTGTATTTGAGCGCGCCTCGATCGCGGCGGAGCAACGCGAGCATGTGCCGTTCGAGAAAATGGAACAGCACCGGATCGGAAATCACGCCGTATTTGATTATCTCGTACAGCCCCGCGCGGTATTGCCGATGAGGCAGCGTGCCCAGAACATCCGAATCGGCGATCACCAGTTCCGGCGGGTAGAACGCGCCGATTAGGTTCTTCCCTTCGGGAAGATTTACACCGGTTTTTCCGCCGAGCGCGCTGTCCACCTGCGCCACGAGAGTCGTGGGAACGTGAACGAGACGTACCCCTCGCAGGTAGGTAGCTGCAACGAATCCCGCTACATCCCCAACCACGCCGCCGCCGACAGCTACCAACGTGGCGTCACGATCCGCGCCGAGGCCAATCAGCGCGCGCGCGATTTTTTCTACGGTTGCAAGTCTTTTCGCTGGCTCGCCGTCGTCAAACAGGATCGTGGCGCTACGCCGCCGCCCCTGCGGCGTCTTCCCTGCTAGTTTCCTGCCCCAATAATTCCACACCCGGGGCGAAGATAGAAAGAAGATTTCGCTGGGCCGCCCGCGGCGGGTAACCATCTCTCGCACATGCGCAATCGCTCCGCGCGAACACACCACGACGTATCTTCCGTGAGCGCTATCAATGCGAATCCTGGCCATTCGGGAACCCAAGAATGTAGCACAGTTAATTGCGAGGTAACTTTAGGGGACGCCTATGCTACGTTACAATTCAAAAAAGGCGTTTTCGTCGCAGCGGCGGGCGCTGCTACAGCGTGAGCACGCTGTTTATTTGCCGAGCAGCCATGTTCGAGCCAGATGGCGCCTACGTCCCAAATTCTAACCGAAAATATCTTTCACCTTGTCGAAGAGGTTCGACGCTCGCTCGACAGGCTTGTTTTCCACTCTCATCGACTGCCCGAGCTGTTCGAGCAATCGCCTCTGCTCGCGTGTCACCTTGGAAGGAATTTCTACGCGGACGCTCACGTACAGATCACCACGTCCGCCGTGTGGATTCGGAAGTCCTTTCGATTTCTTGCGAAAAATCTGACCAGACTGCGTCCCTTCCGGCACTTCGAGTTCCTCTTCGCCGGATAAAGTTGGCACCTTGATTGTGGCGCCGAGCGTCGCTTGCGAGATGCTCACAGGAATCGTGCAGTAGAGATCCGCGCCCCGGCGCTCAAAGAACGCATGCTCCTTCACTTCGAGAAAAATGTAGAGATCGCCGGACGAGCCGCCGTTCGTGCCGGGTTCTCCGTGACCCGCCATCCGCAACCGCGTGCCTGAATCTACGCCCGCGGGAATGCCAACTTCCAGCGTTCGTTCACGTTCGATACGGCCCTGCCCACGGCATTCGGTGCAAGCATCACGAATCACCTGGCCGACTCCCTGGCACGCGGGGCACGTTCGCGTGATGGAGAAAAATCCTTGGCTGTAGGAAACCTGCCCTCGGCCGCCGCACGTCTTGCACGTCGACATGCCGGTGCCCGGTTTCGCGCCCGTGCCATGACACGCCTCGCACGCTTCGCGCCGCGAAACGTGAATCTTCGTGCTGACGCCTGTCGCCGCTTCATCAAACGTGAGCGTCATGTCGTAGCGCAGGTCAGCTCCGCGCTGCCCCCGCTGCGCGCGGCTTCCTCCGCGACGTCGGCCGCCGCCGAGAATATCCTCGAAGCCGAAGAGGTCGCCGAGGATATCCTGAAAATCTTCGAAGATGGACGCGTTGAATCCACCGGACTCAAAACCACGGCTGCCCAAACCGGCATGACCGAAACGATCGTAAATCGAACGCTTCTGCGGATCAGACAAAACGCTGTAAGCTTCAGCCGCAGCACGGAAATTTAGCTCAGCCTCGTGCTTGTTGTTCGGATTGCGGTCGGGATGCCACTTCATCGCCGCTTTCCGGTACGCTGACTTGATCTGGTCAGCGGTTGCGTCGCGCTCAACTTCTAAAACTACATAAAAATCCTGCTGTTTGCTGGGTGCCATCGCCGCCTTTCAGTCCTTTTCGTGTGTTGAGATATGAATCTGCCCTACTGAGTTTCCGAATATGGATTCCGGACGAGATGATGCAAAGCCGTCAATTCTTGCGGCCGCTCGCCACACGCACCATCGCGGGGCGCAGTACGCGATGATGAAATGTGTAACCCGGCTGGAGTTCATCAATCACGGCGCCGTCGGGATAGTCGGTCGTCGGCACATGCTCAATGGCATGATGCACGTTGGGATCGAATTCTTTGCCCACGGATTCGATTCGATGAACTCCCTGTTTCGCGAGCACATCCCAGAGTTGCTTCCTAATCAGCTCAAACCCCTTGCGGTACTCCTCATAAGCGGGATCGTCGTGAGCCGCGAGCGCTCGATCGAATCCATCGAGCACGGGAAGGAGTTGCTCGACAAGATGCTCGACTCCTCTATTTCTCGCCTGGTCGCGCTCTTTCTCGATTCGCTTCCGGTAGTTGTCGAAATCTGCCTGGAGACGAACCAGCGTGTTCGTTAGATCCTGTTTCTCCGCGACGAGTTTCTGCACCTGCTCGGCAAGCGACGCTTCCTGGGCAGGGGCGGCCGCTGAGGCCGCGTCACTGCCGCCCGATTCCACGGGCGCGACGCCTGTCTTCGGCTGCTCGTCTTCTCGCTGTCCCTTCTGCGCTGCCACGCCCTAACTCCCCTCTTTCTCTTCCGAAAAGAATTGCGACATAAACGCCACGGCCGTGATTACGCGCTCGTAGTGCATCCGCATCGGCGCAACGATGCCCAGCGCGCCTTGCACTTCGCCTTCCGACGAATAAGATGCCGAAACTACAGCCAGATGCTTTCCCGCATTCGAGATCTGATCCACTCCCAGTTCCACATGCACCGGTTCCGGCGCCTCGATGCATCCACTCAAGATCGCAATCAAACGATCCTTCTCTTCGATCGCCTCGAGCAATTCGCGCAACTGCTCCTGATTCGTAAATTCGGGTGAAGCCGCCATTTGCGCGGCGCCTTCCACATAGATTTTGCGCTCGTCAATGTTGCCCAAAACGCTCGGATCGCACAGCATCAAAGCGTCGCCGGCCAATTGGCTGTAGCGTTCTCGGTCGCGCGCAAGCTGCGCACGCAAATCCGCGCGCATCGCCTCAATCGTCCATCCGATGTAGTGATGGTTCAAATATGCGGCGATCTGATCCAAGTCTTCCTGACGGAACTGCCGCTCCGGCCGAATCAATTTGTCCCGCGTCTGGCCGCCCGCAGCGACAAGCACCACTAGCACGCGATTATCCGGCAGCAGCAGGAAACGAAGATGCTCGACAACGCTGCGTGCCAGCGGCGGCGCGATGAAAATTCCCAGTCCGCGCGAAACGGCCGCCAGCACATGACTGGCGCGCTCCATCACCGCTTCCGGAGTGTTCGCAGCCTCGAGTTCCCGCCGAATCCACAGCCGATCTTCCGGACTCGCGGTCGCCTGTGCCGTCACCTGCTCGACAAAAAATCGGTAGGCCGCGGCCGTCGGCACTCTTCCTGCCGAAGTATGCGGCTGAAAGAGAAAACCGCCATCTTCGAGGTCGGCCATCACGTTGCGCACCGTCGCGGGGCTCAACGGGTCGACGTGCCGACGCGCCACGCTGCGCGACGAGACCGGCTCGCCCGTCTCGATGTACTCGCGCACCACGTCCGACAGAATCTGCTGATGACGCCTGTGCTGTAACACGGGGGAAACCATGAAATTGCGACCGCTCCTGAATCCCTCTACGAAAAGAGCGAGAAATACGCCCAGATAATTAGAGTCTAGTCTTGTCAGGCAGACGCGTCAACTTTGGCGCAATCGTGCGTCGCTTGGAACGCACCTCGAACTCACGGAGCGCGAGGATTTCGCGAACCTAACTTGCCATGACGCCCCGCGTATCATATTCTTTTCGCACGCTTTAGGTAAGATCAGTTGCCGGGCAAACGAGGCATTGGAGGCAGATGGGGTTTCGAATCGTTCTGACGCTTGCTCTCGCCAGCGTCGTGCTTCCGGCGGGATACGGTCAGTCCGACGCCACGCGGCACGGTGCGGCCGTAACCGTCAACCCACCTGACGCCGCGAAGCAGCAAACCCTATCCACGCGCGTCGTCGCGTACCAAATTGACGCGCGCCTCGACACCGCGAAACATACGATCGCTGCCACGGAAACCCTGCGCTACCGGAATCTCACTGGCCAGCCTCAGAAAACCTTTCCATTTCACTTGTATTTGAATGCCTTTCAGCCCCAATCCGCCTTCATGACCGAGCATCGCCGCGACGATCCCGACTACGATTGGAAGCCGGAACATTTCGGCGCGATCACGATCACAAGTTTCGAAGTCACCGGCATGGGCGACCTGACGAACCAGATGCAGTTCACACATCCCGACGACAACAACGCGGCCGATCGCACCGTAATGCAGATCGAACTTCCCATGGCCGTTCCTGCAGGCGCTGATGTGGAATTCAAGATTGCGTTCAACGACCAGTTGCCTCAAGTCGTGGCTCGCACCGGATATTTGCGCGACTTTTTCATGGTCGGCCAGTGGTTCCCCAAAGTCGGCGTCTGGTGGAAGAACGCCTGGAATTGCCATCAATTTCACAACACCACCGAATTCTTTGCCGACTTTGGTACGTTCGACGTGAAAATCACGCTACCTCAAAATGAAATCGTAGGCGCAGGCGGCGATCTGGTTGCATCTACGAATAATTCCGACGGCACGAAGACACTTACCTTCCACTCTGAAGACGTCCACGATTTTTCATGGGGCGCGAGTCCAAGTTTCACGAACGTCGAAGATTCCTGGACCGGCAGCGCCGGCACCGTTAAGTTGCACGTTTTGATGTCACCTGGAAATATGTCATCCGCCCCGCGCTATGTCCAAGTCTTGAAGGGTACGCTGGCGCTCTACGATCAATGGATCGGCCCCTATCCCTACGATCGGCTCACCGTGATCGATCCCCCGCACGGCGGCTACCAGGCCGGCGGCATGGAATACCCAACGCTTATCACGGCCGACACCTCTTGGTGGATGCCGAAAGGCGCGCTGTTCCCCGAACTCGTCGCTCAACATGAATTCGGCCATCAATACTGGTATGGAATGGTGGCGACGAATGAATTTGAAGAAGCCTGGCTCGACGAAGGCATTAACAGCTACATGGAAACAAAAGGGATGGACGCGCTTTACGGCAAGTCCGCCTCCATATTCAACTTCCGATTCCTTCAGCTGAGCGAAGATGACGAACAGCGTGTCACGTATCTCATGACGCCTAATACTGATCCGATAACCCGGTTCGCGTGGCTTTTTTACGACGACGGTGCTTATGGCGGCATCACCTACGGGAAAACAGCCACGCTCCTCCTCACACTCGAGAAAATCATTGGCGAAGAAACATTGCGGCAGGCTCTGCATACTTATTTCATGCGCTATCGCTTCACCCATCCGACCGGCGAAGACTTCATCAAGACCGTCGAAGAAGTCTCAGGCAAGGATCTGCGCTGGTATTTCGATCAAGCCATCTCCGGCACCCAAATGCTCGACTACCGGATTCTCGATGCACATTCCGACCTCGTAAATTGGTACGAGCCCGAGAAGGCAGCACTAAAGAACAGCGATACGCTCTACCGCACCTACGTAACCGTGCACCGCAAAGACGATTTCATATTCCCGGTTGACGTCAAGATCAGTTTCGATGACAAGCAGTCGATAACCGAGCATTGGGATGGCCGCGACCGCTGGATTCGCTACGTCTACGACCGCAAGGCTCAGGTCGTATCCGCGGAAGTCGATCCGGGCCATCAGGTCTGGCTGGACCGCGATTTCTTCAACAATAGCTACGTCGTGAAAGCTGACAGCCGCGCAACCGAAAAGCTGTCGAACATCTGGGGTTTTGCCAGCCAGTGGATTGCGCAGCTGCTCGCCTGGCTTGCATAGTTGGCATTCAGAAGCGGAGGAACTCGTAATGGCAGACGCAAGACCGAGGACATTCTTCTCTGGCGCCTCCCTCGTATGGCGGCGCCAGCGCGTCCTCTGGTTGATTTACATCGTCAGTTTCGTCCTAGCCTACTTCGCGACTCGCGGAACCAACGCACGCATTGCCGCAATTCTCGACCATAGCTTCGCCGCCGATCAGCTCGTGCACGGATTCAACCTCGGAGCCTTCGGCTCCCTTGCGATGAATCCCGAATCCCCATTCGGCGGATCGACATCGGCTTCACTCGCGGCCGCGATATTGTTCACGATCTTCATGATCTTCGCCACGGGTGGGATCCTAGCGACTTATTACTCAGGCCTGCAGCTCCACGCCGGCGCCTTCTTCGAAGCCTGCGGCCACCATTTCTGGCGTTTCGTTCGCTTGACGATTTATCTTTTGGTCGTGCTCATTCCGATTTTCATCCTCAGCGGAATCACGTATCGCATATACGGTCGCATTGACAAGCAATCGATCTCACCGATGCCTGCAGTTCATTTCTTCGAAGCCGCCGCAGTCGTCATTCTGTTGCTGCTGATCTGCCTTCGCGTCTGGTTTGATATGGCGCAAGTGATCGCAGTCGCCGAAGATGAGCGCCGCATGCACAAAGCCCTTCGTCGCGCAGCCGGACTGTTGCGGCACAACTTCGGTTCCCTTTTCTGGCTATATTTTCGCGTAAGCTTGATCGCCTGGATTGTCTTCGCCGTAGGCGTGCACATCTGGATGGAACATCTCCGTCCGGAGTCGATCCTCGCACCGTTCCTGCTCTCTCAATTCCTCATCATTTTTTGGCAAGGCTGTCGGCTCTGGCAGCGCGCCAGCGAATGCATCTGGTACCGTGAACATCAACGCGCAATCGCGGTTGCCACTCCAGCTTACGAACCGACGCCCGTCACTCCCGCCCCCGTTTTTTCTCAGTAGGGGGAACCGCATGCCGTCCTCTCTCGAGCGATGGCAAGCCCTGGAATCAAAGGCACGAAGAAACCTTCTCTAGTTTGCTTATGCCCAAAATCACCGCTTATTCAGATTCAAAAGCCCTTACCAAATCCGGCACCGTTCCGCCACTGGCCGCACCATTTTCGAATTCGCAGCGCAATCAAACGCCCTCGCAAATGCCGGCATATTTGACACCGGTGCATTCACCCGATAACTATCCAGCGGATGCGGATTGGTATTGACGATCATCCGCGCATACTCCGGCCTCATATTGCCTGCCCACACCTGCGCCCAACCCAGGAAAAATCTTTGATCGGGTGTGAACCCGTCGATCGGCGCGGGCGCCAGCTTTCCTTCGAGCATCTTTTGAAGCGCGGCGTACGAAATCGTCAGCCCGCCGAGATCCGCGATGCTCTCGCCCTCCACCAGCTTTCCGTTTTCGTGCAGCCCAGGCTCCACTTCGAAGCTGTCAAACTGCTTCACGATGCACTCGCCGCGCGCCTGGAAATTCTTCAAATCCTCCGGCGTCCACCAGTTTTTCAAATTGCCCATCGCATCAAACTTGCTGCCCTGATCGTCGAAGCCATGCGTCAACTCATGTCCGATCACCGATCCCATTCCGCCGTAATTCATCGCGTCATCGCGATTCGGATCATAGAAGGGCGGCTGCAAAATTCCTGCGGGAAACACGATTTCGTTGCGTGTCGAGTTGTAATAGGCATTCACAGTCGGCGGCGTCATATTCCACACCGCCCGGTCCACCGGCTTTCCAATTTTCCCCAGGTCGTATGCGGCCTCGAATTCGTTTCCCCGGATAAAATTAGCGGCGTACGGCCCGCGATCCACTTTATAGCCCGAATAATCGCGCCACTTATCCGGATAACCGATTTTCAACTTGATCGCGCTCAGCTTTACAGTCGCCTGCTCACGGGTTGCAGGACTCATCCAGTCGAGCGTGGCGAGATCGGCGCGAAGCGCGTCAACGAGATTGTGAACCATTTCGAGCGCCTTGGCTTTCGCTTCCGGAGGAAAAGCTCGCTGTACGTAAAACTGTCCCAAATCTTCGCCAAGCTTTTGGTCCGTCGCTCGCACGCAGCGGCGCCAACGCGGCAAGATTTCTGGCGTCCCGGTTAATTTTTTGGAGTAAAAGTCGAAATTCTCGTCTACGAACCTTTTCGGCAGCGCCGTCGCCTCCGCGTGCACGAATTGCCAGCGCAGATACACCTTCCAATCCGTAAGAGGCACCGAGACCCACGCCGCGCTCACCTCCTTCATGAAATCAGGCTGGAAAACATTGATCTGCGTGACTGGCGGCGCGCCGATCTCTTTGAAATATCCCTCCCAGTTCACATTAGGCGCGAGTTCCTGAAACTGCGCGACCGGCATCTTGTGATAAATCTTGTCGGGGTCGCGCAAGTCGACGCGCGGCATCGACACTTTCGCCAGCCGCGTTTCAATATCCATCACAGTTTTTGCTTCCGCCGCAGCCGTCGTGTCGCTGTCACCAAGCAGCTTGAACATATTCGTCACATGCTGCACATACTCGTCCCGAAGCTTTCTTGATTTCTCGTCCTCGCGTGTGTAGTAATCCCGGTCCGGCAAGCCTAGGCCACCCTGCCCGATACCCGCGATCATGCTGTTACTGTCCTTAAAATCGGTCTCCGGGCCGAAGTTGAATACTGCGTCCACGCCGTCGTTCTGCAACCGCGCAACTTCCGCCTGAAGTGTCCCGACATCCTTGATTTGCGCGATTCTTTTGAATTCCGGCTCGAGCGGCTTCAGCCCTGCCGCTTCCACCTGGCTCTCATCCATACAACTCGCGTAAAAATCGCCGATTTTCTGCCAATTCGATCCCGGCTGCGCGGATTTGTCCTTCGCAGCGTCTTCAAGGATCGTGCGCAGCACATCTTGATTGTGTTCTTGAAGAATAGTGAACGAGCCCCATCTCGGATAAGCCGCCGGTATCGGATTGTTTTTCATCCATCCGCCATTGGCGAACTGATAGAAATCTGCGCACGGCGATACGGATCGGTCTAGGTTCGCAAGGTCGAATCCGCCCTTCTTCGAATCGTCCGCGAACGCGCCCACCGATGCAGCGGTTCCTCCCACGGGGAAGCAATCAGGCAGCAGTGTCCGAGTCGTCGCACTTGTGCGCATTTCTTCTTTCGCCGCCGAGGTCGCCGTCTGAGCCCCGACGCTCGCAGAACTGACCGCCAGCAAAGCGCACGTCGCCAAAATTCGTACACAAGTCGTTCTCATCATTTCTCACTTTCGAATTCGAACTCGTTCGCTGCCGCGCACACTCTTCCTGCATAGCCGTGCGCGCACTTATGAATTTTGCCCCAGGCAGGACCTTCGAACCACCCGCCACGCCTAATGTATTCTGATGGCCGAGGCGCGGTGTGTCAACCGCTGCCGAGTAGTGGCTTAGTCATCGAAATGGTGGTGATAAAAAACCACAACAATGGAGGAGCGCCGTCGCTTTTTACGCTTGGGCGCTTTGAACTGGCAAATTCGCCGACTCCCATGCCGTTATGCCTCCCGCAATTTCGCAGACGGAATCAAATCCGCTGGCCTTCAACAAGCTCGCGGCGATTGATGATCGGTAGCCCCCCGCACAGTAGACCAACAGGGGGCGGTTTTTCGGCAGCGCTTCCAGATTTTGGATCAGATGATTGAGCGGCAAACTCAGGCTGCCGCCAATGTGTTTCTGTTCACGCTCGCGCGGCGCGCGGACGTCTACGGCCAGCGGCGACTCGTTCAACGCAAAGAGTTCCGCGACGAATTGCGGGCTCAGGCGTTCGATGAACGCTATCAGATCCGGTCGCGATTCGAGGCTTTGTAATCCGTTCTGCAAGTATCCAGCCACGTGATCGAAACCGATGCGCCCCAGTCGAACGGCCGATTCATTCTCCCGGCCAGGGGCCGCGATGATCGCGATTGGATGCGCGTGGTCGAGCATTGTTCCGGCCCACGTTGCATACTGACCTCCAAGCCCGATATTGATGCTGCGCGCCAGGTGCGCCGCCCCAAATTCTTCGGGATCACGCGTATCGAGGATCTGCGCACCTTCCGCTCGCAAGGCCAGCACCGCGTCGAGCGTCAGCGGTTTTAAGTTGCGCTCCAGCGATTCATCGAGCGTCGGCCGCTCTTTACTATTCAACACGGCATCGTAGACGAAATACGGCGGCGCCTCGGGTTGGTCAGCGGTCACCAGTTCGATGAACGCTTTCTTGCCCATCGGTTGCAGGGCGTAATTCAACCGCCGCTGCTCTCCTATCGTCGATACCGTCTCCTTGCTGATGGCCTTCCCACAAAGCGACCCGGCGCCATGAGCTGGATAAACCAGACTCGCGTCCGGCAGCGGAAGCAATTTGGATTGCAAGGAATCATAGAGCAAGCCGCCTAGGTCGGTGGCCGACCAGCCTGGCGATCCACGAAGGTCCGGTCTTCCGACATCGCCAACGAACAATGTGTCGCCTGTCAGCACAGCATACGGCTCGATCCCGCTGCGCTCGAGGTCGTAGACGAGGATCGAAATCGATTCTGGCGTGTGGCCCGGTGTTTCGAGCGCCTTCAATCGCACGCGTCCGAACTCGACAACGCTGCCGTCCGCCAGCGGCGTGAAGCGATATTCGGCCTGCCCCTTGGCACCAAGATAAATCGTTGCATCCGCGCGGTCCCGCAACTCCAAGTGCCCCGCTACGAAATCCGCGTGCAGGTGAGTCAATATCACGTGCCTGATTTGCACCTTGTGTTCTGCTGCAAATACCAGATACCGCTTGATGTCCCGTTGTGGATCGACGACGGCAGCTGTGCCCGTCTCCGCGTCACCAATGAGGTACGAAGCGTGGGCGAGGCAATTGAGATAGAACTGCTTGAAGATCATGTGTCCTTTGCGCGCCTCAAGTCGCAAAAACATTACGACCCGGATTTGCGCTTTCGCTCGAGTTCAAGAATCGTAGGATTCTACTACCTCGAATCAACAAATTCGCGATAAGTTCCCGGTGACGAGGGATCCTAGACTCGATGCCAAGATCGCCTATACCGAATGGTGATAGCGCTGATCCTGGGACCCCGACTCCCAGGGCTTTTCTTGTCATTCATATTCTTCGGCAGCGCCAGTCGGCGCACAGGTGAGCAAATTTGAACCGGCAGGCTCGGCAACAGCCCCACTTCGAGGATGGAAAGGCTTCGGGGCGGAAGCTACGGTCCCGAAGCCTGACGAACTATTCTTTTGGTTTCGGTTTTGCACCGGCTGCGGGCGCAGCTGGCTTTGGACGCCAGAAACCGGGCGCCACCGCAACGACATCGTCGGGCGGATTGCTGAGTTCGGGTGAGAAGCGGAAGAGCGTTGAATCAGCCTCTTCGACAATATCCGCATTCCCTTGAAGGAACTTTTTGTAGCCTTCCTCGCCAAGAATGTCGCGCATGCTGGGGTTATTGTCGAAGCCGCCCATCGAACTGCGCAGCGTCGAGACGTAGAAGACGGTGCCTTTCGTCCCCTCAATCGCCTGCGAGACGAAAACAGGCTGTGCGTTAGCGGCTTTTTCGCCGGCAGCCTTCATATCTTTCAGCATCGCCTCGAAGTCCGCCACGCGTCCGGGGCGCACGTGAACGGCTGTGGTGCGCAGGTAGCGCGATTCGCCGGTTAATTTCGCGTATGCGACGGCATCGGCAGGAGCCTTGCGGCTCAGATCCCAGCGGCGGCGGCGAAGTTCAGAACGCGACGACGCCAGACAGCTTTCAAAGTCCTGCATTACTTTCTCCGCTTGCGGGCCGAATGCCTTCCTGACCGCGCCCATGACGGCCTCGTTGGCTTTATCGATGTCCGCGTAGCTACTACGTATGCTGGTGAAAACATACACGTCGCCTTCGCCGTACACCGTCTCGAGCGCCAACCAATGGTCGCCACTGTACCGCCGGTTTGCGTCGACCCATTTTTTAGTCAGCGCGTTGAACTCCGCGGTCTTTTCGGGCTTCACCTTGACACGGTAAATGTCGAGGTAGTCCCCTTGCGCGCGAACTACGATGGGCGTCGCCAAAAACACGACGGCCGCCAAGCAGCCGAAAAGCCTTCTCAACATAGAAACCTCCTTGATTTTGAGGAAACACCGGATTGAATTGGCTGGACGTTACGCCCTGCGACGAACCGAGTCAAGGAACAGTCCGCGATAATGTCGATAAATCCCGTCCAAGGATCCCCGCTTTCATCGGGGAATTCTCGCTTCGCAGCGACATTTCTTCGAAGGTTTGACTTCTCTTCCCTGACAACCTACCATCGCTGTCCGCATGAGGTACTGCCAGTTGTGATCGGACAAATAGTCTCTCATTACCGTGTGCTGGAAAAGCTCGGCGGTGGTGGAATGGGCGTTGTCTATCGCGCGCAGGATACCGTGCTCGGCCGGCCCGTCGCCTTGAAGTTCCTTCCTCCGGAATCTGCTCGCGACAAACAATCAATTGATCGTTTTATGCGCGAGGCCCGCGCCGCCGCAGCCTTGAACCATCCGCACATTTGCACGGTCCACGAAATTGGCGAGCACGAGGCACAGCCGTTCATCGTGATGGAGCTGCTCGAGGGCGCAACGCTCAAGCATCGAATGGAAGGCAGGCCGCTCAAAGTAGATGAGGTGCTCGATTTCGGTATCCAGATCGCAGAGGCGCTCGACGTGGCGCATTCCCACGGCATCACTCATCGCGACATCAAGCCCGCAAATATCTTCGTCACTCGGTCGGGTCAGATAAAAGTTCTGGACTTTGGCCTTGCGAAGCTGACGCAGCGCCGCAAAGCCGCCGACGCCGTCGGGGTCACGGGTGAAGGTACGGTAGGCATTGAGGACCACCTGACCAGCCCGGGCTCGTCGCTCGGCACCGTGGCATATATGTCTCCAGAGCAGGCCTTGGGAGAGGAGCTCGATGCCCGCACCGATCTTTTCTCCTTTGGGGTCGTGCTGTACGAGATGGCTACAGGCAAATTGGCCTTTGAAGGAAATACATCTGCCGCCATTTTCGACGCTATCCTGCACAAGACTCCTATATCGCCGCTGCGGATCAACTCCGACGTACCGACGAAACTCGAGGAGATCACCAGCAAGGCTCTCGAAAAGGACCGTGACTTGCGCTACCAGTCGGCCTCGGAGATGAAAACCGACCTGAAACGCCTGAAGCGCGATCGTGACGCTAGCTACCGAGCCGCGGCCCCGCACTCGGGCTCGCCCGCCCTCGTCACCTCTGCCGCGGCGCCCGTGGTTGAAAAATCGGTTGCCGTGCTCTATTTCGAGAATCTCAGCGGCGCCAAAGAAGACGAGTACTTTCGCGATGGAATGACCGAAGATGTGATCACCGAGCTGGCTAAGGTCACGCGACTGCAAGTATTTCCACGGGCTGCGGTGTTGAGTTTTCGCGACAAGTCTGTCACAGGTCCGGAAGTGGGCAAGCAGCTAAATTCAGCGTATGTGTTGGGCGGCAGTGTTCGCCGAGCCGGCAATCGCCTGCGGATCACAGCCCAACTGGTAGAGACTCGGAGCGGGCACACCATCTGGGCTGATCGGTATGACAGAGAAATGAAAGACATCTTCGAAGTGCAGGACGATATTGCCCGGAGCATTACTCAGGCGCTTCGGATTTCTCTCTCGCCACAGGAAGAAAAGACGATCGCGCGCAAGCCGACCGAGAACCTGCAGGCATACGACTATTTCCTTCGTGGACGCAATTACACGCGCCGGGAGAACCTGGAATTTGCCATGCAGATGTTCGAGCACGCCATCCGGCTGGACCCCGATTTTGCCGCGGCGCATGCAGCTATCGCAAACATCTGCGGGATGCAGTTCGAACTTCACGGCCGCGATCCCCGTTGGATAGAGAAGGGGCTGGCCGCTGCTAAGCGTGCCTTTGAGCTGGATCCGCAGTCGCCCGAGGCGCTTGCCGGTCGAGCCCGGATCTGCCAGGGTCAACACGCATACGAAGAGGCCATCAAGTACGCCCGAATGGCGATTGACCGAAAGCCGGATTGCGAGAGCGCCTGGGACGTTTTGGGACGAGCGCTCTTCTCGTCGGATCGCTGGCAAGAAGCTAAGGAGCTAGCTGATCGCGCCTTAGAAGTGGCAGGGGACGACTACAATGTGCCCATTCCATACATCAATGCTGTGCTAGCGTTGGGGGAGGAGCAATTCGCGACAAGGCTTTGTGAACGGCATGTTCGTGTTCTCGAACAGCAGGTCGACATGGTTCCGGAGGATGCGCGCGCGCGTATGTTGCTCGCCGCTCGTTACGGCGGGCTCGGAAGGAAGAATGACGCGTGTCACCACTTGGAAAAAGCTGTTGCGATGCGTCCGAACGATCCGAACACCCTTTACAACGCGGCGTGTACGTATGGAAACCTGCAGATGAAACAAGAGGCGCTGACTATGATAGTGCGATCCGTCGAGACCGGTTTTACCGATAATGAGTGGATCTCGCGAGATCCGGATCTGGCTTGCTTGCATGGCGATCCTGAATTTGAGCGTCTCATCGACGAAAAGAAGCGAAAAGAAATTCCATAACCACCACAGCCGGCTTCCAGGACGGCTCGTCCCACAGGACGCTGACTCTTCTTAATGCAGCTTCTCAATCTGCTGCTGCACCTGGCTGCGAAATTCCAGCGGATGCGCCACGTTGTGAAATGGCTCGGGCGTCCCGCCCGTCCCGATCACCACAATCGTTCCGTATCCCAGCATTCTCCCGACCGCCGTCTCGTTCACTTCGATGCTCTCCACTTTGCCTAGCAGCATTTCAATTGTCTTTCGACTGGCCAGGCCCGTCTTGATCACCACACGTCGGTTTGTCACCGCCATTTCCGTCGCGTTCCGCCGAATCATGCCTATTAAAATCACAATCGCGCCGCAAACGAGCAATGCAACGCCCCCGCGTTCCATCACGTGCAAAGTCTTGCTGTCGATTCCGGTCTGGCTGAGTGCGTAATAAAGGAGAAGCGCGCCCGGCAGACCGAGTAACAGGCATCCCAGCACAATGTGCCAAAGCATCACGATCCAATGGAGCCGGGTCTCGTAAATCACCGTTTCACCGGGCACCAGGTTAGATTCCACATAGCTCATCTGCTCTGTCCCCCAAATCGCTTAGCCGAGGCTATCACAATGGTCGGAAAGTTCTGTTGCCATCGGGCCAAACTCCTGATGAGCCGCGTGACCGGAAACGACCCTCTGCAGATGGACCGTTGAGAATGGCGCGGAAGGAGTCGGATTACTCGCGAAAGGGCCGGGCTGTAATCGGGCCACGCAACTTGTCCGCAGTGGACCGGCGGCCTGGATTGTTTAACTTGTCTTCTTGGCTCCGGGGTGTTCGGCGCAAGCATGTGCTGCAAACTCCTCATCGCGCCGCTGCTCGTAGTTCTGTTTCATTTCATCGAGCGAATTACCGGTGGGCGTTCCGGTGGCATTGAACACCCAGGCGCATTCGGAGCAACCCCAGCCCCAGAAATTGGGTTCTTCGATCCATTTCAGTTCGCGGCGCATGGCCTCCCTAACACACCTTGCGATCTGGTGCAGATATGCCCTTGTAAGAAACGGCGTATCATTGTTTTCGAGCGCAACTGCGATGACAAAAGCCTGTTTTTATTGCCCTAGACGAGCTTCTGCACAAGTTACCGCTCTTTGAACACACACCAAGGCCGGACTGAATACACAGGCCTGAAGATTACCGATGGCAAAGCGCAGCTGTCTGTGGGGTATCCAACGCTTGCAGGTATTGCTATCTCAATCCGAGGTCGTCCTCGAACTGTTGAATGACGCCGTAGCACTCACAGGAGGATTTTTCGAGTTTCCTGCGGTTCACAATCTTCACTGCACCTCTCAAGTATTCTATGATTCCTTCTTTTTGCATTTCCGACGCCGCCAAGCTCACGGTGGATCGGTCCGTACCCATCATAGTGGCGATGAAATCGTGGGTAATCGGAAGCACTCCGGAATCCACCCTATCCTGAGTCATTAACAGCCACCTCGAAAGACGTTGCTCTATATCGTGCAGCCGATTGCACGCCGCGGTCTGTGCAACTTGCATTCCTTGAAGCCCCGTATGCCTGTTCAATATCACCTGTAACTTCGGGGCCGACCGCAGAATGCGTTCGAGCGCACTCCCCATCATTCGGAAACCATCGCCGGCGATTTGGATAATTTCTCGCACTGAACTTCTGCTCACGCCCACTGCCAATCCTGACCCAACGTAGCCCTCTTTACCCACTACGCCCACTTCCACGGTCCGGCCGTCTTTGGTAACAACAACTTGAGAAACCATTCCTCGATTCGGGAAATAAACGAACTCGATACTTTGTGTCGGCTCATGGAGGCTGAGATGATGCGGCAGGTCTATATATGTCAAGTCAGAACGCATCAACTCATATTCATTGTCAGGCGTTGCCAGCAATACTTTGTTGATTACTCGTTTACCTTCGCCGTTGGTTCGTTCGCCCACCTGTGCGACTCGAAAGTTTTTCCCGCTCATGTCAATCCTCGACGACACCGAAGCGCCGTGCGTTTTGTGGGTGAAACTTCATTGGCGTTGAGGTGGAACGCGCAACTCTTGCACTGCTGAGATTCCATGTCAATTGAAACAAAAGAGGCCCGAGAATTTGTGCAGAAGGGGACAACTCAGCTTAGCCTCGTCGATTACTTCGATAAATCCCTGTTACGAACAATTATCCCGAAATGTGCGCCTAACTTAGACATTACGCGGACTACTTCCGAATGCGCCGTCATCCGCCCGGAATCTCGCATTGGCTCTGCGGAATCGTCGGCGAACACGTGGCGACTACTGGTGATGTATTTCCCCCAATGCCATCGTGGTACACTGCCAAGCCAATGGAGTTTCATCGTGCAGCCAGAAGAAAAGCTCTCTCTCTACGAGAGACTTGGTGGCGTCTATAGCATCGCTACCGTGGTAGACGATTTCATCGACCGAATCATGGTCGACCCGAGACTAAATGCCAATCCGCAGGTCAACGAAGCGCACCATCGCGTGCCGCCCGCAGGCTTCAAGTACCTGGTAACCGAGATGGTCTGCTGGGCCACTGGCGGTCCCCAAAAAATATACGGGAAAGTCGATGGCTGACTCTCACGCCCAATTGAAGATTACTGGCAAGGAGTGGGAGGCGTTCCTGGACGATTTTCAGCAGACGCTGGATAAGTTCAAGGTGCCCGCGGCGGAGCAAGCCGAACTGAACGCAATCGTCAATAGCACCCGATCGGATATTGTCGTCGACTCCGCGCTGGAGGCAGGCGCAAAATCATAACGCAGGTGTTAACGAACGGCGGCCCAGCAGGGTGGAGAGCCCAACGATGACATCGACGCAAAAGGTTCTTGGTTCGATCGTTTCTCTCTGGCGGTACCCAGTCAAGTCGATGATGGGTGAAGAGCTGAATGCCACCGAGGTCACCAAGGACGGGCTGCTAGGCGATCGCGCCTACGCGCTCGTCGACAGTCTGGACGGGAAGGTTGCTACCGCCAAAAATCCGCGGAAGTGGCCCACATTATTCAACTTCCGCGCCGTGCTGGCTGACGCGCCAAGACCTGGTGTCAAGCTGCCGCCGGTCCGCATCACCCTGCCAGAGGGTGCCATCGTCAATAGCGAGCAACCCGATGTCCACCGGACCCTTTCCAATACGCTCAAGCGTGAGGTAACACTCTCCGCATCATCCGATCGGCCCGCGGCTACAGCTGAGGAATACTGGCTAGATATCGAGGGCCTCGACCACCGCGATGCCGTCACCGACTTTGGTCTGCCTGAGGGCACGTTTTTCGATTGTGCGTCCGTGCATTTGCTGACCACGGCCACGCTCGATCAACTACGCCTCATGTATCCACAGGGACGCTTCGAGGTCCGGCGGTTTCGCCCGAACATTGTGGTAGAGACAGCGAACGGCGAGAAGGAGTTCGTGGAGAATGCCTGGATCGGGCAAATAGTCGCGATTGGAGATGTCGTTCGCCTGAGCATCACCGGTCCTTGCGGCCGCTGCGTCATGACGACGCTTCCTCAGGGCGATCTCCCCAAAGATGCGGGTATCCTGCGTACGGCGGTCCAGCAAAACCACGCTAATGTTGGGGTGTATGCCTCCGTATTGCAGGGGGGCAAAGTTCGCCGTGGCGATACCATCAGACTGGAATAGGGGCCGCTAGCGCTTGTCGCGGACAGCAACCGCTCAACAGGACGACGCTTCTATTCGACAGACCAATGCACAAACCGCGCCGGGCACAACAGTGAAAAGGGAGACCCTGCGTCTTTCAGCGATGAAAGCGGCACAACGGAGTACAATATGTGAGCAAATGCCTTAATGACCGACTGGGACCAGTAGCGATATTCTCAAATCAAAAGGGGAGCAATCTGAACATGGGATACGGTAGCCGCGACAAACCAGAACGCAAATCAGGACGAGCCGGATTTGTGGACGCCCGACTCGAAGAGCTTCGCCGTCGATGGGAAAATGCGACAGACGAGCGCGAGAAGAATGAGGTGTCCGAACAAATCCGCGAGTGGCAATCATTTAGGCCAGAACGATCCGCACCCGCCGGCAATAGACGATAAGTATCCAGTAACAAGTTCAGTTGGAGCAGGCACGACGTTGCCTACCCGTTTAATCAGAAGCGGGATCGGGACCTAGCCGCCGAAGACCACGCGCGTGCCCGTGGAAGGCATAATGAGCTTCTGTGGCATCTCTCGTTGGACTGCCATCATGGTGCGGAAGCCAGTGCAATGCATGGGAATCAAGTAGTCCGGGTTGATCTCCTTCAAGGCTTCCACGGTCTTGGCGATGAGTTCATCAGGATACGGGGCCAGGTGCCATCCGCCAACCACGGCGTGCACTTTCTCGATCCCGGTCGCCTTCTGGATTTGACGGACTGAGTTGATGATGCCCGCATGGCCGCACGATGAGATCACGACTAGTCCCCGGTCCTTCACGTTGTATGCGGTGGCATGCTCTCCCCAGAAGATGTCCTTCACCAAGTCACCCGGCTTAGCTTCCATCTTTACCGTGCCGGGAGGGAAATGAAAGGTGGCCTCGCAGGCCGAACCGGTGGCGCCGGCTTCAAGTCGCGCTGCCGGAGGAGACATCTCGAAATCGGTAATTCGCGGAATGTGACCTGAGGTAATCGCATGCCCCGCCACTGTGGCCGGCTCCTCCGCGAGCACGACGCTCAACCCCCGCGCTTCTAGTTCATCCCGCTTTAGCTCACCGTAATCAAGCTTCTTCCCATCCGGTTGCACGACCCACCGATGGCAGAACGTATCGCGTCCTCCCGCATACAGTGTGAGCCCTGGTTTGGCGCGTCCTTGGAGACTGCGAGCCACATCGAGCAGGCCTCCGTAATGGTCCACATGCCCGTGGCTGATGATGAGCGCGTCGGCTTTGGCGGGATCGACTTTTAGCCCTTGGTAGTTGTTTGTCAGCGTGCGCGGGGTGAGTGCGAAGTCCAACAGGATCTGTTTTTCCTCATCTCCTCGGAAGGACTGCAAGTGATAAGCCAGCCCATGCTCCGACAACAGCATAACTTCCGCCCCATAGGGAAAAGGCACGGTATTCCGAGTGATCGTGATATTACCAATCGTCCCGCCTTTGGCGAAGATGTCATAGATGTTGTCGACCAGATTGGTCATGACCAGCCGGTCTACGGTTGGAATCTCCTTGGAAGCACCTAAGAGACTTCCGAAGCGGCCTATGCCGCCCAGCAAGACCGTCCCGCCTGCAACCGCTCCAAGCTTCAGGAACTCACGCCGGTGCATGTGACCTTCTTTATGAGACCCGGGATTTCTTTCTTCGAAAACGGCAAACATTGTACGCCCAAATCGCTTGCCGGCGTGAGATTCACATACACGAGCCCTCCCAATCGGTCTTCCGCACCAAGCAGACAAAACCCGCTTGCGACACGCCTCAACCTAATATAAAAGTCGTGCTAGTCATCGTTCACGTGACGAGAGGCTGCAACCGTGGAAAAATACGTCTTCCGCTTAATTTTTGCTCCGCTCGTCGCGTTCATCGCGCTCACACTTCCAAACTCAGCATCTACCTCGGCGGACGAGCCAGCTCCCGGCCATTTCGTCGAAGTCGAGAATGGGAAAATTTACTACGAGGAATGCGGAACGGGCCCGGATGCAGTCGTTTTGATTCACGACGGAATCGCGCACTCTGCCGTCTGGGACGGCGTCTGGCCCGCATTCTGTAAGCAGTTCCACACGGTGCGCTATGACCGTCGCGGATATGGCCGCTCGCCTGCCGCTGCCACCTGGTATTACGAAACGGACGATCTATACACGCTGCTGCGTCACCTGAAAATCAGCCGCGCATTTCTTGTCGGCAGCTCCCATGGGGGCGCGCTCACAATCGATTTCACTCTCGCACATCCGAAGCTGGTTGAAGGGATGGTGCTCGTCGGCGCGGTCGTGAGCGGCTACGGCTTTTCCGATCACTTTCTCAATCGAGGCAATGCCAATAATCAGCCGCTGGAGAAAAATGACTCGGCGGGCATGATCTCAAATTGGGCGAATGACAAGTACCTGCTTGCCGCCGACCACCCCGAAGCTAAAAAGAAACTTCACGACATCCTATCGGCCGCTCCGCAGGACTTGAATCATTCCGACTTCCCGCGCCCCACGCCGGATTCACTCCCGCGCCTGAACGAAATTCGTGTTTCCACGCTAATCCTCGTCGGCGACGTGGATATTCCTGACGTTCACGCTCACGCGGGCGTGATCGAAGCCGGAATTCCCAATTCGCGCCGCATCATCGTCGAAGACGCCGGCCATCTGATGTATCTCGAAAAACCGGAAGAATTCAGCCGCCTCGTAATCGCATTTATCAACGCTAACCGCGACTGAATCGAAGACTTGCTTCCGTTTGTATTCATCGAACCACCGCGCATGATCATTAACACGGGCCACAGCGACGCAATTCGGACAGGGACGAACGGGCGAAAGACTCCTAACGCGTGGGAATCACCGTCATCCTCCGAGAGTCTCAATGGGATGCCTGTCGATCCTGGGATTCATGCTCTTTCCCGAAAGACAAGTGTCCGCTGAGCGATGATCATCGGCCCTGTCACTGTTGCCATGTCATTTCTCTCTCCGCCAGGTCATTTCCACTCGCACCGGTATTTCGTTCTTCACGGTTATCGTTAAGAGCGAGGGTGGGTCGATCTTGAAATCGGACAGCGTAGCCGGAATTGTTCCTGAAATCCGAGTCTCGTTCCCCTGGGTCACATGCTGGAACGGAATCTGCTTATACGTGGCGGTCTGGCCGGCAAACTGGACCTCCAGGTCAGCATGAATCGTTTCTGACGCGGATGCCTCTTCCGGCAAGCGGGTACGCACACTGACCATCGGAAATTGCCCACCACGAGTCACTTGAACCATGTGGAGATCGCGGTTGCTGTCCCCCGAATCGAACGACTTTACCGGTACCGCGATCAAGAAATCGCATTGTCCGGCGTGGCAGACGCCCTTGCCTCGCGCCGCGTGGCTGACGCCATCAACTTGATGCAGCGTGTGAGACACGTGATATGTGAGAGTGGATTGCTCAAGAACCCATTGGCTATCCGTTTGAGCAAGCGCGGAAAGCGTGAGCGTGGAAGCAGCGAGGAACGCGACGGCCGTCAGTACTCTTCTCACTGTTCTAGTCATAAAGCAGGACTCACCATTTCAGAGTTACGGCCAGGATCGATGCCCCGTATGCCCCGGCTGTTACGATGGCCACCACTCCATGAGCACTCGCGATTCCATGAACCTTTTCCCCTTGGCTTTTTTGATTATAAGCCATGGCCCCCAAGATGGCTGTCATGATCATCCCTGGCCCGTGAATCCAGGCCAGAGCCTTGTGCACGCGGATGGGCCCGCGGGTTTCCGTTCCCGGAATTTTGGGCGCAAAGATCGCATAGTAAGCGCTAATGCCATACAAGTCTCCCGTCACCGCACCGAGAGCAAGATGCGCGTAGCGGTCGGTTGTACTGGTCTTCTTGCCGCCGGCGCCAGCCCCCAAGATGACCGTGGCGATCAGTGGAGCGGTATCTATCAAACCGATCCGCTGATGGACCTTGAGCATGTGAGACCGTTTGTCGAGCCTCGCCTGATCTTGGGCGCTTCCCTGGGTCTGAGTCGGCGAGAAGCCAAGGTCCCCTAGCGAAAGCACGCTACCCAAGGTCAAATTCATCGTTTGCTGGGTCCCTTGGGTGATCGTCACTTTAGCTACGTTGGTGCTGAACCCTTCGGCTGAAACGGACACCTCGTAATCCCCGGGTGTGAGGTTTGAGACCTTGTAGAGGCCCGCCGAATCGGTCTGGGTTTCCGTCGATTGCCCGGTGGGGACGTTCTTAAGGGAGATTTTGGCGTTGGGAACGACCTTTCCCGATGGGTCGGTCACGGTGCCAGACAATATTGCGCTCGCAACCTGTGCCCACAATGGAACCGAGATCAGAAAAGAAAGCAGTAGAATCTCCGCCGCAACGACGAACTTCGCCGCCTTCGGATTCATGTCAGTTTTCTCCTCTCGATTTCGCAGACCAAGTCTACAATTACTCCACGGATGCGGTATCCCCTGCAGTCGTAATGAGAATGAACAAGTTGTCATCTTCGCGACAATAATACTTCATGGAGACTGCGTAACCCTTGGGGAATTCGGAAATTGCTCGCGGAAAGCAGAATTCCGGAGCTGCGCGCCCAGGATTGCGCAGCCCCGGAACCCGAGGAGGAACCGACGCGGACTTAGTTCGCGGACGACGAAGCGCCAGCCGTTTCGTAGTCGGCTGACGGACCCTTCGAGCGATCGATCTCGATGCGGCCCTTGAAGTAGGCGCCGTCTTCGATGCTGATCCGCGAAGTGGTGATGTCGCCCGTTACCGAGCCATCCTTCTTGATCTCGACGCGGTCGCTGGCGCGAAGGTTGCCCTGCACCTTGCCGTAGACGACCACTTCGCGCGCGTGCACTTCCGAGTTCAACTGGCCGCTGCGCCCAACCGTGAGACGCTGGCCTTGCAGCGCAATCGCGCCTTCCACTTTGCCGTCGATTTGCAGATCTTCTTCGCCGGAAATTTTGCCTTTGATTTCGAGAGTCGCGCCCAGGCACGAAAGCCCGCGCGCCGTTGGTGCGGTCGGCGTTGCCGGCGCGTTGAAGCGAGTCGCGGCGGCCGCGCTGTTGAAATTTGACGACGGTGAACTTCCTTGCCCCGACGCCGGCGCGTGGCCGGGCGCTTCGGGTTGAGTCTTGGTCCACATGATGGTGCCTCCTCGTTCGGTCGAAACGGTCGTCAGCATGGCTGACGTACGACCACTCTAGGCGCACGCGGCGAACCGAGGCAATCCAGAAAAGGTTCAGGTATGCGCATGCGAAAACCTGTCCGTTCGTACAGGCGGCCGCGCGTTGGGTGGAATGGAGTTTTTTTCAGCGCGCGCGAGACTATTGCCGATCGCTCGATCGGGCACGGCATGCCGTGCCCCTACTGAAAACAATTCGAACCGATCAGGCGTTGTCGATTTGGGCGCGCTGCAGGCGATCTGAGTAATCGATGTAGAGCGTCTTCCACTCGGAGTAGAAATCGAGAGCGGCCATGCCGGATTCGCGATGGCCGTTGCCGGTGTTTTTGATTCCGCCGAAAGGCAGATGCGTTTCGGCGCCGATTGTGGGCGCGTTCACGTAGACGATTCCGGTTTCGAGATCGCGCTGCGCGCGGAACGCGTCGTTCACATTGCGGGTGTAGATGGATGACGAGAGGCCGTACTTGATGTCGTTGGCGATTGTGAGCGCGTAGTCGAACGAGTCGAATGGAATCACGGAGACGACCGGCCCGAAAATTTCTTCCTGACAGATGCGCATCTTCGGATCGCAGTCGACGAAAATGGTCGGCTCGTGGAACCAGCCGTGCGAGTAGGCGCCACTTTCGAGTCGCTTCCCGCCTGTAGCGAGCTTCGCGCCTTCGTTCTTTCCGATTTCGACGTACTTGATGACGGTTTGAAGCTGCTGCTCGTTGATGCACGGGCCCATGTCGGTGGCGGGATCCAGACCGTCGCCGACTTTGAGCGCCTTCGCGCGCGCGACGAATTTTTCGACGAACTCGCCGTAAACTTTCTTATGTACTGCGATGCGGCTCGCGGCCGTGCAGCGCTGACCGGTGGTGCCGAATCCGCCCCAGATCGCGCCGTCCACGGCGAGATCGATATTGGCGTCGTCCATCACGATGATGATGTTCTTGCCGCCCATTTCGAGGTGGCACTTTTTGAAGGTTGGCGCGCAGGCGTTGCTCACGATGCGGCCGACTTCGGTTGAGCCGGTGAAGCTGATGAGGTTGGTGTCCGAATGAGCGAGCATCGGCGCTCCGGCGTCCGGGCCGTCGCCGAATACGACGTTCATCACGCCGCGCGGCAGACCGGCTTCGGTGAGAACTTGCATCAGGTTGTAAGTCGAGAGCGGTGTGTCTTCGGCCGGCTTGATGACCACCGTGTTGCCGCAGACGAGCGCGGGCATCGCTTTCCATGATGGAATCGCCATCGGGAAATTCCACGGCGTAATCAGTCCCGCGACGCCGATCGGCGAGCGCACGCACATCGCAAATTTGTTGGGCAGTTCGGACGGAGTGGTCTGTCCGAACTGGCGGCGGCCTTCGCCGGCCATCAGGTAGGTCATGTCGATGGCTTCCTGCACGTCGCCGCGCGCTTCGGTGAGGACCTTGCCCATTTCGCGCGTCATGTCGATCGCAAAATCCTCTTTGCGCTGAGTGAGAATTTCAGCGGAGCGGTAAAGAATCTCAGCGCGCTTGGGCGCGGGCGTGAGGCGCCAATCCTTGTAGGCAAGCTTCGCGGCGTCGATGGCCTGGTTGACGTCCTCCGCGGACGATGCCGGGAACATGCCGACCAGCTCGCCCGTGTTCGCGGGGTTGCGGTCCTCAATAGCCTTGCCGCTGCGCGACGGAATCCATTCCCCATTGATGTAATTCTTAAAGACTGTTGGCGTTACTGCGGTGGCCATGCGGAATCCTCTCGTTTTGAGTGCAAATTGAAGTGGTTACGGTGATTAGATGACGACCCTGCTGCAAGGACGCAGTGCGGGATCGAGTTGCGACGCCGGGCGGACAAAGGCCTCGGGAACGATGGACGGGACAAGGAATTGTGGTCGAAAAGATAGAGCGGAAGCGAGCGGCTTCCCTCGGTTCTACCGCCGGTTAGAATTGGTCTCGGTGTCATGTTTTCAGTCACTTACGGAGAGTTCTAATCGCGGAACCGTAGATTAAAGATGCACCGGCGAGTGCCTGGTGTTCCGCCGCGGCGGACCTACTCGAAAAAGCTGAGCGGCGAGTGGCGAGTGAAGAGCAAACCGGCAAGACCGTGGAGCTCAAGAGTTCGGAGGCGGAGTTCTCGGCGGCCGTCTTGCTCACCTTCGAAAAATCGGAATGAAAAACACGCGAAAATTTGCGATTAGAGATTTTTAGTGGGCAATGTTTTCTATGACTTGAGCTGAATTCTAATTCCGGATTTGCGATTAGAAAATCGGTGGCCACTGGCCCGCCACGGATGGTCTGTTCGAGACGAGCGGGCGACGACTGAGGGGTGGCTAGTGCAGGCGGCCGGGGCGCGGAGACGCGTCGCAGCGACCGGGGCAAGCCGAGAGCAGGTTTCCCTGGGTGTTGCCGCTTACAGCCGGTTTTGAGGTTAGTCTTCATAGTTCCGCGATGACGGTAGCATAGTCGCGAGGGTGATTCAACAGGTTGTTGCGCGACGATTTGGGGGCTGGTGGCCAGAGCCAAATGGCGTGTGCTGGCGCCATGCAGTTTGCATTCAGTTGAAGTCTTACGATAATTTGCATCTGTCATGCACCTAGGTCGCATGTGTACGTGGCTGGTTACAGCTTTTGATTCTTCGGTTGAGGATCCGCGCGATTATTTGCAGACTAAATATGGAGGACTGACTTTACACATCAAGCCGGCTCATAAGGACGAGGTCAACCGCGTTTCAGTATTTCTGGAAGATCCTGAGCAAGTTGCCCAAGCTAGACTCGTCGTAAATAGATTCTTGAGCGCGATGGCATGGAATGACGGCCAACCATACGTGACTCTAGGTAGCATTGCGAGCGGTGCCCGCTTAACAGATAGAGATACTCCGCGATTTAACTACACGGAAGGTCGGGTACTACGCTATCGCGTAGTCAACGAATTTGATTTCGAACACCTGCAAGACCCACCAGAAAAAAAACAAAAGCTCGGGCTCGCACTCTACCGTGAAGGTCTGAACAGTAGCCTCCCTCTTTACCAGCTTCTGAGCTTTTACAAAATTATTAATGTTGGTTTTCAGGATCCGGATCAGCAGATGGCATGGATAAACTCCAACTTGATCACCATAAGACGCAATTACCTAGGTGGTGATCGCCTCGAAGAACTGTCGGCTACTACTGCCGATATTGGAAAGTATCTTTACGTGCAGGGACGTACTGCTATCGCGCACGCCTATTCGGACCCGATCAGAGACCCCGATGATCCGATTGATGTATCGACTACAAGGCGAGATGCAGAGCTTATGCAAGCGCTTGCAACCACGTTTATCGAAGATGAGCTACATGTTCCAAGTCTCAGCAAGATACACGCTGAACATCTCTATGAACTGGCGGGCTTTAAGAAAATGTTTGGAGATACTCTGAGCGCGAGGCTGAAGGCTGCCGAAAATGTTCCGCTCGCGGACTTTCCTCCAATTCCACCTTTAAAGATCGGCCTGAGAGTTCACCTAACTGACGGTCTACAATATGAATGTTTGACGGCTTTGCCGTTTCAAATCGCCTCGTGTGCTTCGGGCGTAGTCTCATTACAAACTGATCCAACCGCACAGGCAATCGCTGCGTGCATAACTTTGGATTTTCCCATGGAGCGATTGGAACTGGTTCCACAGCGCTTTGGTTTAAGCACGGTAAACAGAACGAAGGCAGCCGAGATTTGTTTCTTTCGCTTCCTCATAGATTATTTTCACAATGGCTATCTTCGGATATTCGATGCAAATTCCGGCGAGCGGCTATCGCATAAGCTGGCGTTCTTGCCGGTGAACATCGATTCTGGAGCGACAATAAGAGCCTGGGAACGAAGAATCGCGGAATTGGAATCTGATCCAGGTTAGCTTAAGCGCTCGATGAATCGCGTCAACGAATCAACTGAGGAACAGCATGCCTAAGAAAATCAAAGTATTCGACGAATTGCGCGAATCGCTTCAAGATGCGCTGGCGTTTGAACGGGACAGAACTCGTGGCACCGATCTTCGGGTCACCGAGATTCCTCGGCTCCCTCGAAAATTCCCCCGTTGGTGAATTCGAAGGATGGCCACCGCGCCTCCAGGTAGTGACCTACAAGGCGAAGGAGGGCGAGACGCCGGCGGTACGAAAAGCGAAAGGCAGGGCGCCGCGCTTACAGCGTGTCTCTTATGACGGTGAGGGTTCGATTTATGGCGGCGAAGAATTGGTGCACGGTTTGGGGATCTTCTGGGCTGGCGGCGTCCCAATTGATGATAAAGGCGAAATAGGCCCAGCGATCGCCGAAGAACATGCCGCCTGCGAAGGAGCGGGCGTGGAAGCCTGGAATATCGGCGTTGCCGCTCTTGGCGTAGGCGCTCACGCCGAGAGGCACGGGGATCAGGTAGATAAAATCGCACAGGGTGAGGATGCGGCGAAACTCGTTGAGCGTGGCGGCATGTTTGAAGAATTGGCCCTGCAGCGCGCGCGAATAGTAGGAAACGAAATCGTCTGCCGAGGACGCGAGTGTTTCAACATTATTCAGAAAAGGATGAACGAGCTTCCCTTTCACAACTTCCTGAAGTTCATCCCAGGTGATGGTGAGGTAGTTTGGCGCGCCAAACACGTAGGCGGTGAGGGCGCGGGTGCTGTCGGGTACAAGCGTATTCGTAAGACCGATTGAGGAAATGAACGTGCGAACGTTGTTCGCGCCGGCCAGCTTGAACATCATGTCGGTGGCGGTGTTGTCGCTGCGGGTGATCATGGCTTCCATCGTGGTTCGCTCGGAGACGGTGCCGCTAAGATCTTCGGGAGTGAATGACGGACTGCCGAACGACCAGACGGTGGAATTGAGAGCGAGTCTCTTTTCTTCTAGCGCTTCGTCGATGTTGGGCGCGTCGGCCTGGCGCATGGCTTCGCAAAGCACATAGGTTTTGATCGCGCTGGCGACGAAGAGCATTTTGTTTGAGTTGGAGGATGCCGTGAATCCGAGGCGGCCGTTTACCGGAGGCACGAAAATTTTGAAGGCTACCTCGCCCGGCAGATTTTGAAAAAGCGTAGCGATATGATTTGGCGCCGGCGACTGTTCGGAACCGGCAGCGGCGGCGGTTGCGAGAGTGAGCGGGGCGGCAGCGAAGGTGGCGGAGGCGGCTGCGGTCTTCAAAAATTCACGTCGTGAATGTGACATGATTGCCTCGATTCCGTAATCTCGCGCGGTGGGAGCTTTGCTGCTGACGCGAGCAGGGATCGCGACAGTTCTGCGCACGGACGAGACCACCGGAACGGTAGATGGTGAAAATGAGGCCGTACTGTATCACCGGGACTATCGAAGTCAAGCCATGGAGCGAGGCGGTAGCATCCAGAGCGCGAAAAGGAATTAGAAACTTAACACAGAGTTCACAGAGGAACGCAGAGGACGCGGAGGAACAGCGGCACACGGCGCCGCAGGTGGCGCCCGAGCGAAAGGCTTGAAGAGAGCCGGCCGAGTATCGTACAGGTTTGACGCTTCGAGGTGCGTGGACTGCGCCAGAAAGTTACGGATGGGCGCGGGAGAACCTGGAGCCTGGGCGGATGGGCATGCCACCGGCGCGGCATTGGGGGCATTCGTCGGGCTCGTAGCTGGGGACATTCAGTTCGACGAGGGCGCGCGAAGGGACATTGAGTTCAATAGCGCCACCGCTGCGATCGATCAACGCGCCGGCAGCGACCGCGAGGCCGCCTTCTTGTTCGACGACACCGATCGTTTCGCGCGTCGAGCCGCCCGTCGTCCAGACGTCCTCGATAACGAGGACGCGCTCGCCCGGGTTCAACTCGAACCCACGGCGAAGCGCCATCTGGCCGGAACGGTCGCGTTCGACGAACAGTGCACGAACGCCCAGTGCGCGCGCGACTTCGTGTCCGACAATGATGCCACCCAGAGCGGGCGATACGACGCACGCGACGGCGTGATCGTGAAAAATCCCGGCCAGAGCACGGCCCAGGGATTCAGCGTGCTGTGGGAACTGCAGCACCAGCGCGCACTGGATGTACGTGGCGCTGTGACGGCCGCTTGAAAGTTCGAAGTGGCCCTGGCGGATGGCGCCTACTTGCTCGAGGAGCGTCAGGATGTCGTCGCGTTTCATTTTGCACGGGACGACGCGAGACAAGCCGCGCCGCCAGTGCGGTAGCCTAATGGCGCTGGGTGGAAGTGTCAAGCAAACGACCACAAGAAGCGCTCGGCTTACGCGAACGGTGCTACCTGCACGGCGGCAGTTCCCAGCCGTTCGGCAAAGCGCACAGGCCCTTCGTTGCTCAGAGCAAGCAAGAGTGCGTGTGCCACTAAAACTGCCGCCGGCGCTTCGGACGAATGCACTTCAAGCGCGCAAGGGGGTAACGATGTCCCCTTCCAATCCCAACACATTGCGTAAATTGACAGGAGTGCGCGGGTCGGATATTCTGTTTGTTTCCGGTTACACTACGAAGGAGCACTGAATGGCTCAGGGTGGGGCTGTAAAACATAAGAAGAAGACGAAATCGGTGTTGAAGAATATCCGACAGGCGGAACAGCGGCAGGTGGTGAATCAAATGAACCGGACGCGGGTGCGGTCGGCGATTCGCCGGCTACGCACGGCGCTCAGTTCGGGCGATGTGGCCGCGGCTGAAAAGCTCACGTCGCCGACATTTTCGGCGCTGGACAAGGCGATTCGCAAGGGCACACTCGCGGAGAATACGGCGAACCGTTACAAATCGCGTTTGGCGCTGGCGCTGAACGGGCTGCGAGCGAAGAAAAAAGCGTAAGTCGCGCGATTAGATTTTGGCGTTTGGTTTTCGAGAGGCGTCCCATTGGGGACGCCTTTTTTATTGGGCGGATGGCCGCTAAGCGGCGGAGGCGATGGTCGACGTAAGCCGCGCAATCAGAAATTCCATGAAGGCGCGCGTATCCGGATTTGAGGACTTTAGCTGGCTATCTGCGTCGGCGAGCGCCACCAGACCGGCCAGCAGATCGGCTTTCGGGACGCGGTGGGCGTTACGAATTGCGGCCGCGGCATCGCTTGGGCTCATGCCCAATTGACGCGCGGCCTGATAGCCGTTCGTCGTGCGCGGCAGCCCGCGCGCTTCCACGAGCTTGCGATAGCGGAACGCAAGAGCACCCACAAGTCTCACCGGTTCTTCGCCCTCGCGGAGCAGATTATCGAGAAATTCGAGCGCCCTGGCTCGTTGCTTCGAGGCCAACATGTCGGCGAGCTGCCAGACCGTGTTTTTCCGCGCTGCTTTGACCAGGGCTTCGACGTCCGCCGTGGTGATCCGGCCGCGTTCGAGCGCGTACGCCGCGAGCTTGTCAATTTCCATGTGGATGCGCGCGGGCTCGAAATTCAAACTTTCCGCCAAGAGTGATGCGGCGGCGCGATCGATTTCGATCCCCAGTTCTTTCGCCATTTGCGCCGCGAGCGAAACCGCCGATTCCGGGCCAATTGTCAGCTCGACGAGCAGCGCCTTATCGGCCAACAACTTGTAAAGCTTCTGACGACCATCGAGCGCTTTAGCTTCGATTAGAAGCACGCTGAACGGGGCGGGTGACGCGAGATATTCGGTAAGCGCCTCGATAATTTCCTCGCGCGACTCGTCTCCCAGTTTTTCAACCAGCTCCGCGTCTTCGACAATGATCACTTGCCGCGGCGCAAGCATCGGCATCGTTTGCACTCGCTCGAGGGCCTCGTCCCAGCCGGCCGCGTCACCACGAATGCGGGCTACGGCCCATTCGCGCGCGCCTTCGGGGACGCACGCTTCGATGATCTGCCTGCGGCACAGATCGCCCAAGTAAGCATCGCTCCCGATCAAGACGATGGCGGGAACGGGTTTGCCACTCGCAAGCCGCGAAACGAGTTTTTCAGCTGAGACCTCTGCCATTAGAGCCTTTCGTGCTGCATCAAAAATTCTCAATCACATTCGAAACGAGCTTGGATGCGAAATCGCGGGCCATACGGCCTAACGCCGGGCTCTGCTCATCGAAAAAACTCTGCACGTCGCTTGAAATCTGGTATTCGTCGCGGAAAACCATGTCGTCGTTTTTATACACTGGCTTCGACGTTCTGTTATCGACAAGCAGCACCTTGGTGTGAACCGTGACGATCATCGTCTCGACTTCTCCCGTCGTGGAGTTGAAAATCGCCGGGCTTGTTTCGATCGAGACAACTTCTCCGTGCAGGACTCCGTCGGCAGCTTCCACATTTTGAACCACGCGATATTTGGTGCGCTCGATGAATTCGCGGATCACGGCTTCGGTGAGCCGCTGCTCGAGGCGATAGCGCGTCGTGTCATTTTTGAAAGCCGGAATCGCAATCGAATTCCAATCAGACGGAAGCCTCGAAGCCCGGCCAGCGACGTGGTAGCCGCAACCGCCGCAGTCGAAGATCACCAGGGCGATGACCGGCATCAGCAACGTGCATGTGCGCCTAGAATAGGCGCGCCGGAGATCAGGCAGCAGCAGCTTTCGCAAGCAGCTCCTCCGCAATGCGCACCGCGTTCGTGGTTGCCAGCCTCAGATTATCCGCGACGCCCCAGAGCCACGCGCCCGGCGCGACGTTCGGGTCAGCTTGAATCGGCGCCAGCTGAATCTCGCTCTCACCCGCGACGCTAATGTTCGTCGGAGCGGGATCTTCCGGCCCGGCAATCTTCACTCCCAGATTCCGAAACGCTGCGGCGAGTTGTTCGAGAGCTGGAGGCGCGGCGAACTCCGCATACGCGGCGAAAGCATAGCCGTAAAAGACCGGCGTCTGCACCAATTGAATCGCCGGTACGGGCGCGCGACCGGCAAGATACTGAGCTACGTCACGCGCGATCGCTGCCCGCGTTGATTCAAGACTCGGTTTGCTCTCGTCGCCATAGCGAGAAAGAAGATTAAACGCCACCTGCGTGTCGAAGATCGCTTGCTCGATGGGACGGAACGAAAGCAGATTCGTCGTCTGCGTCTCGAGTTCGTCGATTCCCGCTTGATCGCGTTCAGAAACGGGAGGGAAAAGCATTGCGGCACTCGTTCGCGGCGAAAGTTTCGCGAGCCCGGCCGCGAGCGTGCATGTAATCACCACCGGCGAAGCCGGCGAAGAGTATGCGATTTTATGCGGGGAGCCATTCGCGCGGGCTGCGGGCTTCGGTGGAATCAAGGATGTGAGCGAGGGTATCCAGGCAGTGGCTTTCCCGGACGCCGCCAGAACACCTGTGAGATCAATCACGGTAGCGCCAGCGGCCTGCGCCGCTTGCCAATTTCGCTCGGTATCGGCGGGGATTCCGGCGAAAAACGCGAAACGCACTTTATCGAAGCTGTCTTCTTCGAGCTGGCGAATAAAGGTCGGTTCGCCGCCAGCTTCCGTCAGAGTCCCCGCCATTACGCTCGCGTCGAGCAGGATAATTTCATCCGTGGGGAAATTGCGCTCCTCGAGAACGAGCTTCAGTTCCTTGCCTCGAAGAGAGGACGCGCCAACAATCGCCACGCGGTTGGAATTCGGGAAGCCCGAAGGCATGGATCACGCAGTTCTCGAAGCGGGACGGTGGCGCGCATAGCGAACCAACTGAAGCGTGACGCCGTGAAGCGTGTAAGTGCTCGCAACAATCAAAAGGGTCAGCCGCGAGAAGAAGAACATGGCGCCTACCAGGAGAGCGACCAGCACGATCGCGAGCGACGGCTGGCGCTTGGTCCACTGAATGTCTTTGAAACTGTAGTGCCGCAATGTGCTGGACATGAGCACGCCGAGCCCAACGATCAGGGCCAACCAGAGCAGTGACACGCGCGTGTCGTCAATCGGGTTGCGAAATGCATGAACGACAGCTGCGATCATGCCCGCTCCGGCGGGTGTCGGCATCCCCACAAAATAGCGATTGCTGCCCGACGCCATGCCCTTGATATTGAAACGCGCCAGGCGCCAGGCGCAGCAGCCTACGAAGAAAAATCCGATCAGCCAGCCGAGCTCGGTCAAGTGCAGCGCAGGGGACGAATCGGCCGCAGCCATTGCGCGAACTCCCCACGCGTAAGCGAGTACGGCCGGGGCGATACCAAAACTCACCACGTCCGCGAGCGAATCGAATTCCTTGCCGAATTCGCTGTTCGTGCCCATCGCTCGCGCTACGCGGCCATCGAGCGAATCGAACAAAATCGCAAGACCGATAGCGCGAGCGGCGTTATCAAAATCGGTCACTTTGCCGTCGAGCGTCGCAAGGATGGCGTAGTAACCGCACAGAAGATTCGCAACGGTGAAGATACTCGGGAGGATATAGATCCCGCGCCGCAAGCGGGCCTTGCGAAATGGGTTTCGCGGGCTTTCTTCGTTTCCGATCGGATCTAGACCGTTGAATTCCATCGCGCCAGGATACTTTCGCCGCCTTTTACTTTCTGCCCGCGTTGCACGATGACCTGCGCCTCCGCTGGCAGCCAGAGATCCACGCGCGAGCCGAAGCGAATCAAGCCCACGCGTTCACCGAGCGCTACCTTCTCGCCCGGTTGCTTCCAGCATATCACGCGGCGCGCGACGGCTCCGGCGATTTGTTTGAAGACCAAACGGCCTTTTTGCGTATCCATAGAGATCACATTCTGTTCGTTTTCTTCGGACGCGCGCGCGCGAAACGCGGCCAGAAATTTCCCGGGGCGATACTCTACCTTGACGATGCTTCCGGCCAGCGGCGCCCGTTGTACGTGGACGTCCCAGACCGCGAGAAAGATCGTGACGCGCTTGCCGGGGACCGATTCGAGCGGCTCATCCACGACTTCAACGACATGCCCGTCAGCGGGAGCGACGACGACGGCGGGATCGTTCGGGATCGTGCGGTCTGGATCGCGAAAAAAATAAAAGACGAACAGGCCCAGAAAAATCAATACTCCGCCGGGCCATTTCCATCCAATGAGGACACACACAATTCCCGCGACGAGAGGTGGCAGGGCAAACCTGTAAGCGTCCTTCACCATAGGTAGTGCTATCGGATCCTGTAATCGAACTCTATCGGAGTATTCCGCGAATTTTCTGTTGAGCAACGCGAGAATATATCCTACGGATACACCCTTAGTGTACGACAGAAACCGCGGGGACATTCCGCCGCTATGTAGGCAGCGCGCTCTGCTGTCTGCGCGCGACGATCATCTCCATCTGGTCTTTCAGTCGTAACTTGATTTTCTTGATGGTGGTTTCGAGGGCGAGGTCTTCAGAACTTAAATAGGGCTCAGTGAGGAGTTGCTTCAACTGCGTTTCACATCGGGAGTGCTCTTCTACAAGGGACCTGAATTCTACATCCGTCTCCAATAGGGTCTGCCGTATATTGTGTGTCGTGATCGGCATGCGTTTCCCTCCTAGTTGGAACAAGGTTGTCACATAGCAGTAATAATTATCACAATGAGGGGCTCGCGTAAATGGCCAAAAAGTACTCCAGCGAATAATTTTTGGGTCAACAGAGGGCCAATTTGGCCGGTGACTGACGTGGCACTCGGGTTTGGCTGCTCCGAGCAAATAGCCCGAGCAAATGGAGCGTTATAGACTGAGCATCCATTTGATTGCGGAGGACCACGTCATGATTGCAGGACATTTGGCGCTAGTTGTTGCGGCTGTATTTTCTGGAGCAGCGATTTACGTCAACGTCGTCGAGCAACCGGCACGCTTCGCCCTTGACGATCGGGCGTTGTTGGCGGAGTGGAAGCCGTCATACAAACGCGGATTCGCGATGCAGGCGCCTCTGGCGCTTGCGGGTTTTGTCTTGGGTCTGGTTGCGTGGTGGCAAACGCGCGATCCTTTATTTCTCATGGGCGCTATCGCGATGCTATCGAATTGGCCCTGGACTCTTCTCGTGATTAATCCAGTGAACGCGGTGCTGATGGCCACCGAATCGTCCCAGGCCGGCGCTGAAACGAGAACGCTGATCGAAAAATGGGGTCGCCTGCACGCGGTTCGAACGGCCTTTGGCTTCATTGCTGTCTTCGCCTTCCTTATCGGTAGCGTTTCGCACTGACCCCGAACCACAACGTTGCAGCTGCGCTGAACGACCAACCGGGAGAAAAACGGCCAGCTATAAAATCTGGGCGCTGAGGACAAGCGCATCTTCGATCGGAGCGGTGTAATAGCGGGGACGGCGGCCGGTTACTTGAAATTTGTGCTGCTCGTAAAATCGAAGTGCCGCAAGGTTCGACACGCGTACTTCGAGAAACGCCTGCCGCGCGGAAAATGTGCTGCCCCATCGCAATGCCTCGCCCAAAAGCGCCGCGCCTATTCCCTGCCGGCGCGCCCCGGGCCGCACTGCAAAATTGAGAATCTCCAGATCGTTTGCTATGCGACGGGCCACGAGAAACCCTGTGATCTCGCCGCTTTCGCTTTCCGTCACCCAGCCAGCCATTTCGCCGCGCGCGACCCGGTCGTAATCCCACGTCGACCACTGTGCGATCTCCGGGCACGCCGCCTGAATAGCGAGCACATCCTCAATATCGCGAAGGTCGAGGGGGCGTATCGCCAACGCCGTCAGCTTTCTTTCCAATGGAGTTCGGCGTCGGTGCGACGCACGTAGTTTGCATCGAGCGTTAGCGGATCGGCCAATTCATCACGTTGAGCGAGAGAGAATCCGATCTGACCGATAAACGGCGCGAGTACGGACGACGCCGGCTCGACACGGGCGTTTAAGTTTGCAACCTCGTTTTGCGACGCGACGTCGTGCAATCGTGAGTTGGAAAACAGTTCCGGCTGAGGCGTCACAATCGCAAATTCGGCGCCTGCCGGCCGGTTGCGAAGCGCCTCAAAAAACTCCGCCGGCGTCATCACATACTCTTCGCCATCGAGCGCCAATCGGCTCTCGTTCCGGCCGCTCCCAGTGCGTTCATAGAGACCAAAGTAAAGCTGCCCTCTTCTCGCGTCGAGCACAGGCACAATCAGCGCCGCGTTCGAGTGCGCCTGCACAGCTACGGCTTCAAGGGCGCTAACCGCCGCAATGGGCTTCCGGTAGACCTCCGCCCAGCCCTTCACCGCTGCGAGGCCAACCCGCAACCCCGTAAACGACCCAGGGCCCGCCACCACGGAAAAGAGATCGAATTCGTCCATACGCAGCGAAAGCTCGCCCAGCAGAAACTCCAGTTCGCGAAACATCCTCGACGAATACACCTCGCCCGTGGCTGTCGAAACCACCCCGATGACTTTTTCATCGCAAAGCACTGCCAGGCTTCCGGAGGGCGAAGAGGTGTCTAAGGCCAGAATAAGCACGTACCCGATTATAGGGCAATTCCAGGGCCAATCTTACGAGAAACATCTGTATTTTCAAGCCCTTCTGACCCTCGGTTAAAGCCGGGATTTCCTTGACGTAAGCCTTGCATGTGTCTAAAATTTCAACAAGCTCGGGGAGGCTACTTCCACCTATGGAATTCAAGCTAGGCGAAAAAGTCGTATATCCGAACCATGGCGTAGGGGTAATTGAGCAGATCAGCTATGGGTACTTGAACGGTAGGTCAGAGCGGTATTACATGCTGAAGATTGTTTCCAGCGGATTGAAAGTGATGGTCCCGCAGTCCAACATCATGAACGTGGGACTTAGGCCCATCATCCGCACAACCCAAGCCGGCGCGGTTCTTTCATTCCTCGAAAAAGGCCGTTCCGATTCGCACCACGATTGGAAACACCGCTTCAAGGAAAATTCGGATCGGATGCGGACTGGATCGCTGATGGAGGTAGCCGCTGTTTTGAAAGGCCTCGTAGCCCTCAGCCGGACCAAGCCTCTTTCCTTCCGCGAGAAGAAAATGCTCGAGCGGGCGAAGTATCTTCTCGTCAGCGAGTTGGCAACTGTGCGCAACACCTCCGAGCAGGCAGTCGAAGTGAATATCGTACGCGCACTCGCCAAAGCAAAGCTTCAAATGCCGGAGATGGCGCCGCCGGCAGAGTAGAATTCGAATCGCATTGTGGTTTTCGCCGGGCACGATCTGAAGAGATTGTGCCCGGTGCTGTTTGGGAGGGCCTTTCGGACGATTGCGATGGGCGCTGCGGTTTGTCAATTAGCTGTCACTACGACGCTGTACCAGGAATTTCCGCCCTCGCCGAAATTCGCCGCGCACGTTGAATGCTTCTGGATGCACCGCTCGGACGGCCCCGTCCGCAATTTTCACGTCTTTCCCGACGGCTGCTCGGACATCCTCTTCGAGCAGCCCGCGCGCGATTATGGCGGCCTCGCCATTGTCGGCACGATGACGCGCGCGCAAGCGTTCGACATCCCCGCCGGCAATTCAACCTTTGGCGTGCGTTTCCGTCCGGGTATGGCCGCGCGACTCGTGCGCGTCCCAGGCTCGCTCGCCGTCAATCAATCTATTCCGCTCGCCGCGGCATGGAAAGCTGCGGCGGTTCGTGATCTTCTCGATCAGCTCGCTGGCAGCAGTTCCCCGCGCGATGCGATCGCTCGATTTGAGGCATCGCTTGCCGATCCGGCCCCGCTCGATGCGGTCGAGAAATCTCTCGCATGGCTCGCGGAATGCAGTGGGCAAATTTCAGTCGATGCGCTGGCCGACGCCGCCAGCCTTAGCCCTCGTCAATTCCGGCGAACCTGCCTCGAGCGCACCGGCCTGAGCCCCAAGCATCTCGCGCGCGTGCTGCGTTTCCGCCACGCAGCGAAGTATGCAGGCAAGCACCGCCGGGATTGGGCGGACGTCGCGCTCGCGTGTGGCTACTACGACCAGGCTCATCTCATCAACGAATTCAAAGAATTGGCCGGTGTTTCTCCCGCACAATTTTCGTCGCTCACCGTGGCCTCTCACTTTCGCTTGGAATCCGCGCTTTAAACCCTCCCAGCCTAGCGTCGCCGCATGTCCGTTTTTTCCAATCGCCGCCCGATTGCTCTGGGCTAGGATGCGCAGCGATGAACACACTACTTGCTGTCGCACTGCTGATCATGACCTTTCAAACCAGCTCGCAAACCAGCTTTCAACCTAGCCAAAGCGCCCAATCACCGAAGGAGAGTTTAACCATGAAAATCACCACGCTGATTTATGCACCGGCGATCGAACCATCGCTGAAATTCTGGGTCGACCAACTCGGCTTCACGAAAACGGTGGAAGTGCCGGAAGGCGACAAGCTCAGCTTTGTCATCCTCGTCAAGGGCAATGCCGAGTTGATGATTCAATCCACAGCCAGCATCGAGAAGGACAACAGCGAGATGGCGAAGTTTGCTCGTCCCGCAGCATGCCTCTATATCGAGGTGAGCGATTTCGACGATCTGCTCAAGCGGTTGGGTTCAGCGCCAGTCGTCATCCCGGTGCGCACTACGTTCTACGGCATGAAAGAAATTGGCGTGCGTGAGCCCGGCGGCAATATCGTCCTTTTCGCGGCGCCGGCCCAGCAGGCAGCGCCCGCGCACTAGTTCGCTTGTGAACGGCACGGGTAGCCACGACGAGCGCCGGTCTCGTCGTGGGCTTTTCCCTTAGTGATTTTCTCTTATCGTTGAGACGGTCCGCCCTCTGAGGACGCAACACTTGCAGGCGCCCGATCGTAGTGAAGTCCCCTAGGGCCGACATACACGGATTGCGGTCTGATCAGTTTGCCTTCAGCAAGTTGCTCAAGGCAATGTGCCGACCATCCGACAACCCGTCCGACGGCGAAGGTCGGAGTGAACAATTGAGTCGGCAATCCGAGGCCGTGCAACAGCAGCGCCGTGTAGAACTCGACGTTAGTGTCAAGCCGCCGGTCCGGCTTGTGTTCGCGCAGCAGGCGCAGCGCGGTGGCTTCGACGTTCCTCGCTAGGTCATAAAGCCGCTTGTCACCGCCACTGGAAAAGAAGCGCTCGGCTGCTCGCGCAAGAACATCGGCGCGCGGATCGCGCACGCGGTAGACGCGATGCCCGAATCCCATGATCCGCTCACCTCGATCAAGTTTGGCGCGGATGAAGGCTTCGGCCCGCTCGGGAGTGCCGATTTCGAAGACCATATCGAGTGCGGGACCCGGTGCCCCGCCATGTAACGGGCCCTTGAGCGCTCCCACTGCGCCGGTGATCGCGGAGATAACGTCCGAGCGTGTGGAGATGATCACTCTTGCCGCAAATGTCGAGGCGTTGAGCCCGTGGTCGCTGACGGTGTTGAGATAGGTCTCCAATGCCCGTGCGCGTTCCGGCGATGGTTCAGTGCCGAACAATTGATGGAGATAATGAGCTGCGTGTGAAAGGTCACTGTGGATGGCGACGGGCGTTTCGCGGTTAAGAGCGCGCCAGTAGGATCCAACGATTGTCGGGAAGGACGCGATGGCTGTTATCGCGTCGTCGAGAGGGTCTTCCTTGCGGCCAAGGCTTAGAAGGGACGTTGCCATTCGCAGCGCGTCGATTACCGGCGTCTTGAGAGATGCAGCCTCGCGAAGAACTTCGAGCGCCACGCGGGGCAACGCCCGCCGTGCTGCCAGGTCCCGCGCGAAGACACCACGTTCCGACGGCTCTGGCAGACGGCCGTGCAAGAACAGGTAAGCGACTTCCTCGAACGAGGCATTCGGCGCCAGATCTTCCACCGCATACCCGGCGAGAATCAGCTGCCCTGCTTCTCCGTCCACGTGGCTGAGCCGTGTAGTGGCGGCGACAACGCCTTCTAATCCTTGGGTCATTCCTCCGGTCATTGCTCAATGCTGAGATTACGATTTCGAGTTGTCAATATTGATTATGAAACGCGCGTTTCAAACGCTTGGGTAGCCACGACGAGCGCCGTTCTCGTCGTGGGCTTTTCCGCCCAGCCCGCAGGATTTCAAGCGGCGCGCCTCGGCGTTGCAGCTACTTCGCTTTTCTCGGCCCCAGAATCCGTTCAATCTGCGCGATGTGGTTCAAATCATGCCCCGCAAACATGCGCACGATGTGCTGCACGGTTTCTTCGCCGCGCTCGGAGTGCATCCCGTGGTGCTTCCACTGTTCCGGCGTGAGGGATTTGTACAGCGCCAGATTCGCCTCGCGCAGCACGCGGAACTGTGCCACCGCCTGCCGAGGATCGCGCTTCGCGTAATGCGTCGCCGTCACCCATGCGTCCTGATCGAATGCTTGAATCGGCGTGCCGGGCGCGCCCAAAATCGCGCGGATCCGCCAGCTCCCCACAATTTCCGTGTCCGCCAGATGCGCGACGATTTCTTGCACCGACCATTTTTCCGGCGCCGGCCGCTTCTTCAACTTCGCCGCCGGCACTCCCTTGATTAGTTTTTCTAGCTTCTTCGCGCTAGCCGCCTGCACCTTCACCGGATTCTCGCCGCCCGCTGTGTAACCGAGCATCCGCTGAATATATTCCTGTGGCGTCTCTTTCATTGTCGCGTCTCCTTTCGCATCGATCCGCCCCGAATCCTCTGCCGCTGTAATGGTAGTAAAGATGCGGCGATTCTAGAAAAGACACAGGGGCTCAAGCGCCCTGGTGGTCGAATCCAATTTGGCTCATAGCCAGGCTTCAGCTTTGAGGCACCGCACGGCACGAATTACCGGTTTGCGGCAGCTTCGGAAGTTCATTTCGCGATGGCGAACAAAAAGCGAAATATGGTACCCTCTCGCAATGGAGATCCTGCCGCGTCACGATCGCTGACATGGACGGAGTCGCCCACACCGTCGAAGTCACGGCAGCGACGCTGTTCGAGGCCGTAGCGCTCTCGGGCTGAAGCAACTCCAGGGCAACGAATAGTTGCAGGCATCGGGCGCCCGATGGATACAGTAACCGTCTCGGTCTCTGTGTCTCGGTGGCTTCCTAAACACCGAAGTGCTCGCCGGGCGCAATGCGTGCGCCGTTCATGAATTCACGGTCGCTGACGCGGTTGCGGCCTTCGATTTGAATTTGCTCCACGCGCAGCACTGTCGCGCCGCCGCAGATTACAAGCAACCCATCCTCCTGCGTCGGCAAAATGATGCTGGGCGTGCCGCCGGCCGCGACCGGCTTAAGCGGTTTTCCCCAAATCCGGCACGTCGCGCCACGGAACGTCGTGAATGCGCTCGGCCAGGGTTGCAGGCCGCGAATCCGGTTATAAATTTTTGGCGCCGGCAAAAACCAATCAATTCGGCCATCTTCCTTCTTCAGCGGAGGCGCGAGAGTAGCTTGCGAACTGTCCTGCGGTGTGGGCGTAACCTCGCCTCGATCGAGCTTCTTCAAAGTTTCCACCATTAGCGGCGCGCCAGCCTCTGCGAGCTGATCGTAGAGTTCCGGTGCTGTTTCGTCGGAGCCAATCCCGGTCTGGTATTTCAACAGCATCGGACCGGTGTCGAGTCCCGCGTCGATCTGCATCGTCGTAAGGCCGGTCACTTTTTCACCGTTGATGATCGCCCAGTTAATCGGGGCAGCCCCGCGATACTTCGGCAGCAGAGAGCCGTGGAGATTGATCCAACCCAGGCGCGGAATCGCGATAAGCGGCGCTGGTATGATTTGCCCGTAAGCGATGATCACGACGACGTCGGGCGCGAGGCGCTTGAAATAGTCGAGCGATGACTCGGATTTAATTTTTTCAGGCTGATACACAGGGACGCCGGCTTCGAGCGCCGCATCCTTCACAGGCAAACTTGTTGTCTTCTTGCCCCGGCCGCGCGGACGATCCGGTTGGGTGACAACGCCAGCAACTTGAAAATAAGAATCGGCAAGCAATGCGCGAAGGGAGCGAACGGCGAAGGCCGGCGTGCCGCAAAATACCAGCTTTAGCGGCACGGCAGCACTACCACTCGCCCGCTTTTTTCATCTTGCGAATTTTGCGCTTGATCATGTCGCGCTTCAGCATGCCCAGATGCATGATGAAAAGCGTCCCATTCAGGTGATCGATCTCGTGACAGAACGCGCGCGCCAGCAATCCTTCTCCGCGCATTTCGAATTCTTTGCCCGAGACGTCCTGCGCGCGCACGGTGACGTATTGAGGGCGCGCTACGTGGCCGCGAAATCCCGGCAGTGACAGGCAGCCTTCCTCCTCGCGCTGCTCGCCCTCGGCGTGAATGATTTCCGGGTTCGCGCAGACGAGCTTGGCTTCGGGATTCTTTCCATTCGAGACGTCGATCACGGCGACCCGCAGTCCAATTCCGATTTGCGGCGCCGCGAGACCCACACCCGACGCTGCATACATTGACTCGAACATGTCGGCGACTAGTTTTTGGATCTCGTCGTCGAATTTTTCGATTCGTTTCGTCGGCGTCTCCAGCACCGGGTCGCCGTATTTCACAATCGGATGAATCATCTCGAATTGTTCCTCAATTTCGGTGCGCGATTAGAAATTGTCCAGTTGACGCTGATAGCCTTCGAAATTCCGCCGCGTTTCTTCGAGCGAGTCGCCGCCAAATTTCTCGAGAAATGCGGACGCCAGCTCGAGCGCGACCATCGCTTCGCCGGCCACTCCTGCCGCCGGGACGACGCAAACGTCGGAGCGCTCGTAGGCCGCCTTCACGGCTTCTTTCGTGTTCAGATCGGCGGTAAGCAGCGGACGCCTTAGAGTCGAAATCGGCTTCAGGTATCCGCGCACCACGACATCCTGGACGTTGGTAATCCCGCCTTCAATTCCGCCGGCACGATTTGACGAGCGATCGAACCTCTTCCGCGAAGCATCGTAGCGAATTTCATCCTGCACTTCGGAGCCGTAGCTGACCGCATTGGCGATGCCCGTGCCGATTTCGACTGCTTTTACCGCTTGAATCGACATCACTGCGCGCGCGATCCGCCCATCGAGTTTTTCGTCCCACTGCGCGTGGCTGCCGAGTCCGGGCGGAATGCCCCGAGCGACAACCTCAAAGACGCCGCCCACCGAGTCGCCCGCGCGGAGCACGTGGTCCACTTCAGCTTTCATCCGCGCTTCTGTCTCGCCGTCGACGCAGCGCAGCGGCGATTCCAGATTGTCGCAGACCGCTTCAATTTCTGCCCATTCTGCGTCGCGTTCTAGCCGCGCATGGCCCACCGCAATTGTGTGGCTGAGAACCGTCGCGCCAAACTGGTGCAGAAAGAGCTTCGCAAATGCGCCAGCCACTACACGCGAAGCGGTTTCCCGAGCCGAAGCGCGCTCAAGAATGTAGCGCGCGTCATGTAAATTAAATTTCAGCGCTCCGGCGAGATCGGCGTGGCCCGGTCGAGGAGCTGTTAGCGGGCGCTGCGCGCCCTTTGCGCCTGCCGACGCCGAATCTGCGCCCTCAGTGTCCTCAACCGGAAGCGCTTTTTCCCAATTCGCCCAGTCGCGATTTTCGATGCGAACAGCGATGGGAGCGCCGATTGTCTTGCCGTGGCGAACGCCGGCAAGAATATCCGCTTGGTCCTTCTCGATCCGCTGACGGCCACCGCGCCCGTAGCCAAGCTGCCTGCGGTGCAGTTCGCGCTGAATGAATTCCAGATCAACCGGCACACCAAGAGGCAGCCCGGAGATCCACGCAATCAGAGCCTGCCCGTGCGATTCACCCGCGCTGACGAATCGAAGCATGCTCCCCGCATCCTGCCCGCCACACCGGGCAAACGCGCAATTCTACCGGACGCATTCACGCGCGTAAAGCGATGCCGCATGCGATTCGCTGCTTTGCGGATGACTGCTTGACGCAAGTCCTGCCCGACGCTAGGCTTCGGTAGCCGCGGACGCGCCTGTTCGCCGCGTCCAGACACGATGCTCGAAGCCAGTGAATCGCAGTCACTCTCCTCGATCGTCGGGGACGCGATTAAGCGCCTGGTCTTCGCAGTGCAGGACTATTCGCTCCTTACCTCTCGTTCGATCACCAATATCTTTACGCCGCCGCAATATTGGATCGACGCGCTCGAGCAAATGGACCTGATTGGTGTGGGGTCGTTGCCCATCGTCGTGCTGACGGGCTTCTTCATTGGCGGCGTGATGGTGCTGCAAACGGCTTCTCAATTCGAGCGATTTGGCGAAACGGCGCTCACCGGCGATGCGGTTTCGCTCGCGCTTGTTCGTGAGCTCGGGCCGGCCATCACGGCTCTGCTCGTCGCGGGACGCAACGCATCAGGCATGGCGTCGGAACTCGGCTCGATGGTCGTCACCGAGCAGGTAGACGCGATGCGCGCGCTCGGCACTGACCCGATTCGCAAATTGATGACGCCGCGTGTGATTGCGACCGTCACGATGCTGCCGCTTCTCACAGCAATTTCCGATTTTGTGGGCCTCATCGGAGGGTTCGTTGTCGCGTACTTCACATTGCGGCTTGGGCCCGTGCAGTTCTGGACCCGAGCGATCGACGCGCTCGCTTTCGGCGATCTGATGCAGGGCTTCGTGAAGCCGATTATGTTCGCTCTGATCATTGCATCGATCGGCTGCTACCAAGGATTGCGCGTTCGCGGTGGAACGCAAGGAGTCGGTCGCGCCACCACTTCTGCAGTCGTGATTTCCTCGGTGCTCATCCTCGTAGGAGATTTCTTTCTTTCGCGATTGTTGCTATTCATGTTCCACAAGTAGGGATCGAACGAGCCGGTCTAATCGCGAGACGCCCTGTAACCATTTCACGCAACTCGAATCCCCCGCTGCGAATCCGTCCGATTTCCATCTATAATCTAAAAATGATTCTTGGGGTCGTTCCCCAGCGCCTCTCCGCCGGCCGTGGTTCTATCGCATCTGGCATTCTGTTGTCTCCATCCGCAAAATGGCAAGCGATCCGCCAATCAAAGCACCAGTCCCGGCGGCTGCAATGACCAGCTCGACCTCAGGAGAGCCGCTGATCGTTTTCAAAGACGTGCACATCGGCTTCGACGACGGGGAAATTCTGCGTGGCGTTTCATTCAACGTGGCGCCCGGCGAAACAAAAGTGCTCCTGGGAGAAAGTGGCTCCGGCAAGACACTCATCATGAAGCTGGCAGCCGGCCTAATGCGCGCGGACTCCGGACAGATTCTGGTCACCGGGCACGAAGTGGGTGAAATGAGCGAGAATGAGCTGCTCGACTTTCGGCGCCGCATCGGATTCGTATTTCAGGAGAGCGCGCTCTTTGACTCGCTCACCGTAGAAGAGAACGTTGCGTTTCGTTTGCGCGAGGAGAATGTGGCCGAAGAGGAGATCGACGTCCGCGTCCGCGAAGTGCTCCGGTTCGTAGAAATGGAAGAAGCGATCGAAAAATATCCTGCGGAGCTTTCAGGCGGCATGCGTCGTCGAGTTTCAATAGCGCGCGCTCTCGTGGATCGCCCTCCGATCGTGTTCTACGACTCCCCGACCGCGGGCCTCGATCCGGTCACGTCGCAGACGATCATCACTTTGATTCTCCGCGACCGGGATACGCAAAACGTCACGTCCCTGCTTGCCACGCACCGTGTGCAGGACGCTTTTGGTCTTGCGAATTTTCGCTTTGATAAAGCGAACAACCGCGTTGAACGGCTCGGCGGAAACGGAACGCGCGCGCAGTCGCTTGCGACGAACGTGATCGTGCTGCGCGATGGGGAAATCTATTTTGAAGGTCCGACCGATGAAATGCTGCACTCATCGGACGAGTATTTAAAGAAGTATCTTGCATCGGCAGAATAAATCGGTAAGCGGCAGTAACGGAGGAAAGCAATGGCGCAACGGAAGCAACTCACCTGGACCGAACTTCGCGTGGGACTCTTCGTGCTCGTGGGACTATTCATCCTCGCGGTGGGTATCTTTTACGTGACCGGCGCGGGGATTCTCGGGCCGAAATATCGAGTGATCACCTATCTTCCCGAAGTGGAAGGCCTGCAGGTGGGCGCGCCCGTCCGTCTCGACGGGGTCGAGATCGGCAGCGTGCAGTCGATTCAGTTGACGCCGCAGCCGCCGGATCATATGCACAACATCACGCTTGTCCTGCGAATCGAGAAGAAATTCCAGCCGGACGTCCGCACGGATTCGAGCGCTAGCCTCATCACCGAAGGTCTGCTCGGGAATCGCTATGTCACCGTGAAGCGCGGCCTCACCGGCTCACCAATCCCGAACAACGGCATACTGCCCGGCGGACAGCAGCCCCAGATGAGCGACCTCGTCGTAAAATTCGGCGATCTCTCTACTCAAGTCAGCGCGATCCTCACCAAAGTAAGTAATGGCCAGGGCACACTCGGCAAGCTGCTCAACGATCCGGGTATCTACGATCATGCGAACGATACGATCGGGAAAGTGGATGACCTCGTCGCAGGCATCCAACGTGGCGAAGGGACTGCAGGAAAGCTGCTGAAATCAGATGAGCTTTACAACCGCGTGAATGCTTCTGTCGGCGACGCTCAAAACGTAATCGCCGCCGTGCGCGAGGGACAAGGCACCCTCGGCAAGCTCATCTACGACCCTAGCATGTACGACAACACGAAAAAGCTGATGGACAACGGAAACGCACTGCTTGCTGACGTTCGTGCCGGCAAAGGCACGCTCGGCAAGCTCACCACCGACGATGTGCTCTACACCAACTTGAAGGATGCGTCCGCCAATTTCCGCGAAGCCACAGCAAAGATGAATACGAATGAAGGCACGATCGGCAAATTCTTCGGCGATCCGGCGTTCTACGATAATTTCAGCGGCCTCGCGGGCGATATGCGCCTGATGGTCAGCGATTTCCGCCAGAATCCGAAGAAATTCCTGCACGTAAAGATGGCAATTTTTTGATTTCGTCACGAAGCGCCGGTCTTTCTCGGTTTTGCGTCCCGACGCTTTTCATTGGGAAGACTGGCAGCGTTGGTCTTGATTTTTCCGGATCAGGGCCACGACATTGCACACGGCCAATCGTGGCCCCGCCCGGTTTGCTTAGCGATAGGACGATTCAACTTCGCCCTCCCCGTCGCGTGCGGCAGCTATCGCGTGGAAATCAGTTGCCGTTTCATCGAGAGGCAGGATACACACTGCTCCCTCGTTTGCGATTTCCACGCGATTGCGTTCACGCTTCGGTCTGTAGTCGGTGCACTCACGCACCCGGAAAAGCACTTCTCTCGCCGGGAACACGTAACCGCACGCGATCATTACTTCGTCTCTCGCGTAACCACGCACGATGTGCGCGTACACGCAGCCGTTGCAGAGCATCTGCGGCGGCGCAGCGATCGGCCGCGCAATCGGGATCCGCGACGCAATCATCGCGGGCTCCGCCTTCCGCCGTGCGACCAATGCCCGAATGCCAGGCGCTGCAAATCGAATGACGCAGTAAGTGATGGCTGCAATGAGAATCAACATGGCCGCCTCGCCTTTACGCTCACTCCGGTTCGTTCAAAATCAACTCAATCTCCGATTCTTTCTTCAGTTCTTTAGCCGGAACGAAGCCAGCTTTGCGCTTCCCTCCGCGCGGCGTCAGAACCCACTCGATTTCTTCCATCTGCTTCAACGTTTGCCGCTTCCTTTCCAAATAATTGCTGCAGTCGCGTATCTTGAAAGGCACGCGCCGCTCCGGATAGACAGCCTGGCAAACCGCCAGCTTTTCGCTTTCGCTGAAGCCTCTGGCGATATGAGCTCGAGAGCACGTCTCGCATAGCGAGTCGCCGTGCAATGGCGTTCCGTTTTTCACTCGGACCCCCACGTTCGACTCCTTTCTGGAAGCGCGTGAGAACACACTTCCGCCTGACAGCTGGCTCTGGATTTCACTGGCGCATCACTAAATTTCGAGGCGCAGCAAAAAAGGGCTACGCCTGAATCGGTTGTGGTTGCTCGGAAAGAATCAGAATTACAGCGGTCTGGCTATCGCGAGGGACTGGATCCAAATCGGGCGCAGTCCCGGACCAGCAGCCCTGCCGCTAATCCAAGCAACGAGTTGTGGTTCGGTTTCTGCATACCGAAAAGTTCTCCAGATTGTGTAATTTTACGCGACGAACGAATGCCAGGCAATGCAAAACCATCGAACGAGCAAAAACTCGACCCGAATGGCCGGACCCGCGACCCAGAAAGCCATTAACGAAGCTGGACGCCCCGCCCCATAAGCGGGCCCTGCTCACCCACGGACAACGCATCCCGCAAACGAACAGTCGAAATCTAGAGTCGAACTGCAGCATTCCATATAGCGAGTCTTTTCAGCAATCTCCATGCAGCGTCGGTGGAACAAAACTTGCCTCCGGTTCGTTACTATTCGTGACCGGTCAACTCTCGCGAGGTCTGCGCGCGACAAGAGGGGCAAATGCATAACATTTGGCAGGATCTGAAATACGGCTTCCGCGTGCTGCGCAAAAATCCGGGGTTTGCAGTCGGGGCGATAGTCGTCCTGGCGCTCGGAATCGGTGCCAACACAGCCATCTTCAGCGTCGTAAATGCCGTGCTGCTCCGGCCGCTGCCTTACCAGGATCCTGGACGCATTGCGATGATCTACCACGTCCCGCCGCAGAAAAGCTTCCCGGGCGCGAAAATCTTCGCTGTCTCGCCGGCGAACTATCTCGACTGGCAGGCGCAGAGCAGTGTTTTTGACGCGATGTCGATTTTCCACCCCACGACGATGACTGTCACGGGCAAGAACCAACCCGAGGCGGTGTCCGGAATGGTCGTATCGTCCGGATTTTTCCAGGTGCTCGGTACCACTCCAATCATGGGCCGCACCTTCACTCCCGAAGAAGACACAGACGGACATGGAAACGTCGTCGTGCTGAGTTATCCGTTTTGGCGAAGCTATTTTGGAGCCGACCCGAAAGTGATCGGCAAGAGCCTTACGTTCAACGGAAAGCCGTATTCGATTATTGGCGTAATGCCCGCGCATTTTCAGTTTTTCTATCAAGGTCAGTATTTCGTTCCGCTCGGCTGGACGGACCGAGACCGCGCCGTGCGCAACAACCACAACTATCTCGTGATCGCGCGGCTGAAGCGCGGCGTAAGCCTGAAGCAAGCACAAGCGGAAATAGATACGATTTCGGCGAGGCTCGAGCAGGCATATCCGGAAGATGACAAAGGCTGGGGCGCAACAATCGTGCCGCTGCGTGAAGATCTCGTGGGGGACGTGCGCCCTGTGCTTCTCGTTTTGCTTGGTGCCGTCGCGTTTGTCCTGATGATCGCGTGCGCCAATGTAGCCAATCTGGTGCTGGCGAAGACACTCGGTCGGCGCAAAGAAATTGCGATTCGGACCGCGCTCGGAGCGAACTGGCAGCGCGTGATTCAGCAGATGCTCGCAGAAACGCTGCTGCTCGCGGCAGCAGGCGGCGCGCTCGGCTTGCTGGTGGCGCATGGTGGAATTGCGCTGATCGTCGCATTCTTTGGCGATAAGCTTCCGCAAACCGGAACGGTGGGTCTGGACACCGAAGTTTTGGGATTCACACTCGGCGTTTCAATCCTCGCCGGAGTAATCGCCGGGCTCGCTCCGGCGTGGCGGCTGGCTCGCACCAACGTGAACGAAGCGTTAAAGCAAGGCACGCGACGCACGGACGCAGATTCCGGTGGCCGCGCCACGCGCAATATACTGGTTGTCTGCGAAGTCGGATTGTCGCTCGTGCTGCTGATCGGCGCCGGGCTGATGATTCGCACTCTGTGGGCGCTCCACAACGTTAAACCCGGCGTCGATCCTCACAATGTGCTCACGTTTCGCGTGACGCTGCCGCGTGAAAAATATCCCAAGCCCGAGCAGCAGCTCAACTTTTACAAACAGCTCGTCGAGCGGACGCGCTCGCTACCGGGCGTCGAGTCTGTGGGAACGATCGATGCGCTCCCCTTCACAGACGACGGTTCGACGCAACCGGTCGCAATCGAAGGGCGCCCCGCTGTCGAGTTCGCGATGCAACCGGAAGTCGCCGTGCGAACGATTTCGCCCGGATATCTGCGTACGTTGCGCATACCGCTTCTCGCCGGGCGTGATTTTTCCGAGACGGATTCGCTCGACAGCCCCGCGGCCATCGTCATCAGCGAGTCCATGGCCCGCGAGTTTTGGCCGAACGAAAATCCCATTGGGAAGCGCCTGACCCTCTCGTTTTATCCAGGGAAGGTCCGCGAGGTTATAGGCGTGGCGGGCGACGTAAAGTTCCGAGGCCTGGACTCGCGCAAATCGCTCGCAACTGTGTATGTTCCACTGGCCCAAATCACATTCTGGAATCAGGCGATGGTCGTGCGAACTAGCCGCGATCCCGCAAGCTCGGCGTCCGCCATGGCCGTTGCCGTTCACCAACAGGACGCCGATCAGCCATTGCGTGATGTGCGCACGATGGTCGATATACTTGCCGATTCGCTGTCTCAGCAGCGTTTCAGCATGCTGTTGCTCGCGTCGTTCGCCGGTCTCGCGCTCGTTCTTGCGGCCGTGGGAATCTACAGCGTGCTCGCATACGCGGTGCGCCAACGCCAGCGCGAAATCGGAATCCGCATGGCGCTCGGGGCTCAGCTCGGTGACGTGCTGCGCATGGTCGTCGCCGAAGGAATGCGCCCAGCGTTAATTGGGGTGGCCCTCGGTCTCGCGGGAGCGCTCGCTCTCAAGCGTGCCGTCTCCAGCCTGGTATTCGGCGTCAGCGAGTCCGATCCGCTCACATTCCTGAGCGTCTCCGCGCTCCTCGCGATGGTCGCGCTTGTCGCGAGCATCCTTCCCGCATACCGCGCGACAAAAGTCGACCCGATGCGCGCCCTCCGCGAAGAGTAACGAATGTAAGCTGCATTCACTTCAGCAGCGACGGTTGTGGCGGGCCTATGCTTCGGCGGGAGACAAATCGACCGCCAGCTCGTGAACGCGGCGAAGATCCAACTTACCGCTGCCGAGATGCGGCAACTCATCGACGTGAAAGAATTGATTCGCGCGCGGCGTCCAGAGATTCGGCAATCCAGCTTCAGGCATGCGATCGAGAAGAGGTTTCAACTCATCTGCTGATAGCGTGTGCAACACGACGAGCCGCTCGCCTTTCTTGCCATCAGCAACGCCGGTGACGACGAATTTCTGTTCGGTAGCGCCGGCGAGTTCCTGAAGTTTTTCCTCGACCTTGATGTGCGGTACCATTTCGCCGCCGATTTTGCTGAAGCGGCTCAGCCGGTCGGTGATCGTGAGGAAGCCGTCTTCGTCTTCTGCCGCAATGTCGCCGGTGACGTACCACTCATCCTGCAACACCTCCGCCGTCTTTTCCGGCTTGCCGAGATAGCCCTTCATCACGTTCGGCCCCCGCACAAGTAAAAGACCCGCCGCGCCGACCGGCAACCGCTCTCGCGTTTCAGGGTCGACAATCCGCACGCTGATTCCCGGCAAAGGATGGCCGATGTGCCCGCGCTTCGCGCCCACCTGTCGGAAACCAGGCGCGCGAAAATCGCGTGTGTTCACAGCAATCACCGGCGAACACTCTGTTGCGCCGTACCCTTCGAGCGGCCGGATGCCGAAGCGATCCTCAAAAGCAAGCGCGAGCCGCTCTGGTAATTTCTCCGCGCCGACAACCACAAACTGCAAGCTCCCAAAATCCTCAGGCGAGCAGCGCCGAAGGTAAGCCTGCAGAAATGTCGGAGTCGCAAGCAAGAACGTCACGCGATAGTCGCGAACCAGCTCGCTCACAGCAGTCAGGTCCAGCGGGCTCGGATGATATGCAACGCCGCAACCGAGCACTGCAGGCAGCCAGAGGGTCACAGTGAATCCGAAAGAATGAAAAAATGGCAGCACGCCGAGCAGCACATCCTTCGGCCCCAGCATGAACGTCTGGCCCATCTGTTCGATGTTCGACGCGATGTTGTACTGCGTCAGCATTACGCCCTTTGGTTCGCCCGTGCTGCCGCTCGAAAAAATCACGGTCGCGAGATCGTCGAGCGTTTTTGGCTTCCCTCGGCTCAAAATCCGCTCGAGCCAATATCCCGGTAAGAACCACAGAAGCAGCGCGGCGATTTTCTCGCCCGTGCGCGGCGCGGCTGCCGCCTCTTCCAGCAAAACTGTTTTAGCGGGCACCTTCAGTGGAATTCGTTCCAGCAGAAGCTTCGTCGTAATCACCGTCTCCAGCTTGCACTGCTGCGCGCACGATTCGAGCGTCTCGTTCGACGACGTGTAATTCAAATTGACGGGAGTTTTTCCCGAGAGCACCGCCGCAAAATTCACCAGCGCGCCCGGCACCGATGGCGGCAGCAAGATGCCAACCATTTCCTGCCCCGCCCACGTGCTGCGCAACCGTCGCGCGAGCAAAATCGCGCTCAGCAGCGTCAGGCCCCAGCTCATTCGCGCCCGCCGCTTATCACCCATCGCAAAGCGGAACGGCGAAGCATGCGCCGTGCGAATGAACGCGCGCGGCAGCGTGTGCAATCGATCCTTGTGATGCCGATAGGCATCTGTCTGGAGTTGCTGCACCGCCTCGCGCACTTCGAACGGCGTCGAGCTCGCCGGCATCGGCTTGCCGAAACTCACCGTAACCGGATACGGAATCGACCGCGGCATCTTCCACAAGAACCGCCCGCGCTCGAAGCTGAAAATACTGCCCCACACGCCGTCGAGATTCACGGGCACGATCGGCGCGTCAACGCCCTTCATGATGCGTTCCATCCCGCGCCGGAAGGGGAGCAGTTGCCCGATGCGCGTAATCTGGCCTTCGGCAAAAATACAAACCACCTCGCCCGCGCGAATCGCGTTGCTCGCCTCGCGCAGCGACTGCAGCATCTCGCGCGGCCGCAGCTCCGACGAAATCGGAATCGCGCGAATCATCTTCGCGCCCGGCTTTACGAACGGCAGATCGTAAATCCCCTTGTACATCAGGAAACGAATCGGCCGGTCCGTCGACGCGAGCAGCAGCAGCGCATCCACAAGCGACATGTGATTCGCCACAAAGAGCGCCCCGCCCCCTTCCGGTATGTTCTCGCGCCCCTCCACGCGAATCCGGTAAATCGAATGCGTCACCATCCACAGCACCAGCCTCAAAAGCGAATCCGGCAGCAGATAGACGGCATAAATTGTCATCACTGCCGTGAGGATCGCGCCATCCAGGAAAATTCCCCGCGCCGATTGGTGAAATCCGCTCGCGAAAAGGTAATAGGCGCCCGCCGCCAGAAACACGCCCACGAACGAAAGCAAATTGGCTGCGGCGATCACGCCGCCTTTCTCTTCCCGCCGCGGACGATGCTGGATCAGCGCATTCAGAGGCACGGCGAAAAATCCGCCAAAGAACCCAAGAAGTCCAAGGTGCCATGCAGCGGAATGTAGCGAGTGACCCGGGTTATAAAGCAGCGCGCCGAAAACCGTCATCCCGATCGCGCCGATCGGAATCAACCCGTACTCGATTTTTCCTCCCGAAAGGTAGCCGGCCGCAAAACTTCCCACTCCGATGCCAATTCCGACGGCTGCTTGCAGCAGGCCGATGTGCGCCTCATCGACGTGCAGCGCGTCGTGCCCATAAATCACGATCGTGAATTGCAAAAGCGCCGCGAGGAACCACAAGTACGTGTTGCCCACCACTGCCCAACTGAGAACGCGATCGGCCCGAATCGTTTTGAGATTCGCGAAAAGATCGCCAAGAGGATTCCACCGGAAATGCTTCGTGGGATCGGCCGCGGGCACGCGCGAGATTCCAAAACTCGTGGCCAGTCCTATGAGCGTGCATCCCAGAAGAATCACGCCCGACATTTCCTGCCGTCCGCGATAGTGCGCGGCCAAAAATCCAGCGGCCATCACCGCCGAAATGCTGCCAAGAAAAGTTCCGAGCTCGATGATTCCATTGCCCCAAGAAAGCCGCTCTTCGGGCAGCAACTCAGGCAGCAAACCGTACTTCGAAGGGCCGAAGAGCGCGGACTGTGTGCTGATCAAAAATACAGCAGCGCACTCGATCGCGAGATTTTGCATTGCGAGTCCCGCGATCGCGACGCCCATCACAGCAATTTCCATCAGCTTCGTGCCAATTACGACGCTGCGCTTACTGTATCGATCGGCGAGGTAGCCGCCCGTCATCGAGAAGAAAATAAATGGCAGCGCAAATAGCGCGCCTACCACCAGCACCAGAAAATCGCGCTGCTCCTCGGGAAAATTCATCGCCACGATGATGTAAATGACGAGGAACTTGATCGCGTTGTCGTTAAACGCGTTCTGGAACTGCGTGACGATCAGCGCCCAAAACCCGCGCTGCCAATTCGGCGGTGGCGCAGAGCCATGTGTATCGCGGCGCGTCGGCGAAACCGCCGATTCCGGCGTAGCGTTCGCAACAGCTTCAGTCATGGCGCCCTGTTGTGGTTTTGTAGCGGCCGTCTTCAGGCGGGCGAATCACTTCCGAGAGGGAACGAGCCATCGTAGTGCGACGCCTCGATTTTTCGAAAAGACTCAATCTGCGGCGAGTCTAGCGCAATTCTGAGGAGTTAGCGCGCGGCCTTCGAAGCGCGCTTGAGGTTCTTGCTACTACGCAATCACGCGAAGCGCAGGCTTCTTACGCGCCGCCGTGGACGCAGAAGCCGCAGGCGCACCCAGCATCCCAGCCGCGACAGGCAGCGGCGTCTCGCGCCTGTGATACTTCGTCGAAACATAATCATCCACGAGCGCCTGAAACGCATTCGACAGCTCGTCGTAAGTTCCCTCGAGCGTCGTGAAATGCTGCCCATCAATATACACGGGGCAGCGCGGCGCTTCACCCGTCCCCGGCAAACTAATCCCGATATTCGACGCCTTCGATTCGCCGGGCCCGTTCACGATGCAACCCATCACCGCGAGCTTCAATTCCTCCACGCCCTCATACTCGCGCTTCCACTCCGGCATCTTGTCGCGAATGTAGCCCTGAATGCTCTCCGCGAGTTCCTGAAAAGTTGTGCTCGTCGTCCGGCCGCACCCGGGACAAGCCGTCACGCTCGGTGCAAAAGTCCGCAGCCCGAGCGATTGCAGCAATTCGCACGCGGCATACACTTCCTCGCGACGGTCGCCACCCGGCCGAGGCGTCAGCGAAATGCGAATCGTGTCGCCAATTCCTTCGCCAAGCAAAATTCCCATCGACGCCGCCGACCACACCAGCCCCTTCGCGCCCATCCCTGCTTCCGTCAACCCAAGATGCAACGGCTGGTCCGTCTTGCGCGCCAGGTCGCGATAAATTTCGATCAAATCGTGCGGCCGCGAAACTTTGCAAGAAATTATGATCTGATCCTTGCGCAAGCCGCATTCCAGCGCGAGCTCAGTCGATTGCAGCGCCGAAAGCACCATGCACTCGTTGATGATTTCTTCAGACGTCTTGCCCAGGTCATCGTCCGTGTTTTCCTGCATCTTCCGCATCACGAGCTCTTGATTCAGCGACCCGCCATTCACGCCGATGCGCACCGGCTTGTTGTGATCGCGCGCCACTTTGCAAATCGTCGCAAACTGTTCGTCGCGCCGCTGCCCGTGTCCCACGTTCCCGGGATTGATCCGGTATTTATCGAGCGCCGCAGCGCAATCGGGAAATTTCGTCAGCAGCACGTGCCCGTTGTAGTGAAAATCGCCGATGATCGGCACGTTGCATCCGGCATCGAGCAACCGCTTCTTGATCTCGCCCACCGCCGCAGCCGCTTCCGGCACGTTCACGGTGATGCGCACCAGCTCCGATCCCGCCTGCGCCAGCTCAAAGCACTGCTGCGCCGTCGAAGCCATGTCTGCCGTATCGGTATTCGTCATCGACTGCACGACGATCGGCGCGCCTCCGCCCACCTGGACGTTGCCCACCTTCACGCCCACAGTCTTATGCCGCTTCTGTGTCATATATTCTCATTCTAACGGAATTGCCCCGCGCCGCGCCACCCGCGAGCGCACCGTGACTCGTAACTCATGATTCGCGACTCGTGCAGCACGTTGCAATTCGAGTCGGCGTGTCGTGGCGCCAGCTCGTACCGAGATATGAAGGACATCGTGCCGGCTTTTGCGTTTGTCTTCACGATCTTATTGCCTCGTTTTACCGCCGATTAGAAATTCTTATGTCACTAGTTTTCAGTGGCCTGCGAGGATTTCTAATCGCGCCACAGTTGATTAGAAAGGCTGTGACCCTTTGTCGGCGGTGGTCCTCCTTTGGGCAGGCAAGTGGCGAGTGATGAGTGGCAAGACAAATTGCGAGGCGCGATTGCGGAGCGAGATGAGAAATCGCGATCCGTTCGCGATTAGAAATTTTTAGTGGGCTGTCTTTGCTATGACTTAGGCTGAATTCTAATCGCGCATTCGCGATTAGAAAATAGACGCTAAATGGCGTCGAATCAGAGGCAGTGTGATCCATATTCCGTCGCTGACTCATCTCGCCGTCCGATAGCATCGTCTGCCTCGTCATATAAAAACGGGCGATGGTAGCATGGGTTGGGGCGGCTGTACATCCGTAGAACTACGCAGACCTGTGGAAAACGGGCGTCGGTCTCAGAACCGGGGGTCGTTGGTTCAAATCCAATCGGCGCAACCGAACTTTTTTCTCTTTCAATCACTGCTGCAAACTCCGCCTCCTCTAAGTTTCGGGTTTCATTTTGAATATCGACAGCTTGCCTCTACGCCGAATTCCGTTGCCGCGCACCTTGTAGATAACTTCCGGTTTGTCCGTCACTCGGGAGGAACGGCCAGGAATGTAACCAAATCTCCAGATGTTTGCCCAAGATTGTTCCGAGGAAGAGTTGCGCGGTCTGCAAAAAGCTATTCATACCGCAGCGCGACCATGGGATCGACGCGCATCGCCCGCCGCGCCGGAATATAACAAGCCAGCAGAGCGACGCCGATGAGGAGAAGCGCGACACCCGCAAACGTCAGCGGATCGGTCGGCCTCACGCCGTAAAGCAGTCCGGCCATCAAGTGCGACACAATCAGCGCACAAACAAGCCCAATCGCTGCGCCGGCAATGGCAAGCCCCAATCCTTGCCGCAGAACCATGCGCAGGATGTTCCGGCTTTGCGCTCCCAGTGCGAGGCGAATGCCAATCTCGTGCGTGCGCTCGCTTACGATGTACGAAATCACTCCGTAAATTCCAAGCCCTGCGAGAAGCAACGCGGTCAGAGCGAACAGACCAACCATTTCCATCGAGAATCGCCTCTCGGAGAGTGACGCGGAAAGAGCGTCATTGAGTGTCTGCGCCCCGAAAACCGGGAGTTCCGGGTTGACGGCCTGCACCTGCTCACGCAACTCGACTGGAGTCGCTGCGGGGTCCAGTCGTCCACGCAAAAATATCGCCAGCTCTTTAGACGCCCCTTGAGACGGCGCCTGATACAAGCTCATATAGATTTGCGGAACGCTCGAATCCACCAGCGATTCAGTCCGAGCATCCGCTATCACGCCGACCACCGTAGTCCAGGAAGAGTCCTCTGGAGACAGCTTGAGGCGCTCACCAAGGGGATCGCCGCTTGGCCAGTACGTCCGCGCGAACGCCTCGTTGATCACCGCGACAGCCGGGGCGGTTTCGTTGTCCATCTCGCTGAATAAACGGCCACGCTGCAGTGTGACCCCCAGCAAGTGAAAATAGTCTGGCGTCACGCTCGACGTTTCGACCAATGGAGGCTGATTGCTCTGGATCTCGCGACCTTCGAGGACCAACGGGGATTGGGTTAGATCATGATTCAATGGAATGGATGCCCTATTTCCGAGGGCTATTTCTTCGACTCCGGGCAACGTCCTGCCACGGCGAAGTAATTCACGTAAGAATGGCGCCTCTTGAGCAGGGGTTCCGTAGATGTCGGTCTTTGGGTCATTTGGCTCAGGCAGCCACGTGCGAACCGCCATTACATTCTGGGGATTGAAGCCCAGCCGCACATTTAACAACTCCCAGAAACTGTGAAGCAGAAGGCTCGCAGCAATCATCAGCACCAACGATAGAGCAAATTCTGTTACTACCAGCAGGCGGCGCGTGCGCGCCTGTTCCCCGGAGCTTGTCGAGCCGCGCCCTTCCTGTTTGATCATGTGGGTCAAATCCGCCCGACCGGCATGCAATGCCGGAGCCAAGCCGAAGATCGCGCCCGCGGCAAGAGAAGCCACGAGAGCGAAAAGCAAAACGGGCCAGTTAATCGAGATGTCATTGAGCCGCGGCAGGCTGTCCGGCACGAGTCGCACCAGAGATCCTTTCGTGCAGAAAAGAATCGCTAAACCGGCCATCCCGCCGAGCAGGGAGAGAAGCAAGCTCTCGGTGAGCAACTGCCCAACCAGCCGCATCCGCGCGGCTCCGAGCGTCTCGCGAATGGCCATTTCGCGTCCCCTCGCGCTGGCGCGTGCGAGCAGGAGATTCGCCACGTTCACGCAGCCGATCAGCAGGACCAATCCCACGGCGCCAAGCAGCAGAATCAACGACTGGCGAGCATTGCCGACCACGGTCTCCTTGAGCGGCACTAAGCGCACTGTCCATGCGCTCTGCAGCGGATAATCTTCCGGGAATTCTTTCTGCAAAGATGCGACCAGCGCGTCCAACTGGCTCTGCGCCGCGGCAATAGTCAGTCCAGGTTTGATTCGCGCGATTGCTGCTCCCGTCCGCCGCCTGTTGCGCAGCGGGGGAGTGCGGCCCGGGACGGCAAAACCCACCGCGGCCCAAACTTCGATGTTCCTTTGCTCGGTTGTTCGCCCTGGATCGTGAAAACCGGCTGGCATGACGCCGATTACGGTATACAAGTCATTGTCAAGCCGCAAACTCTTGCCCAGAATCCCGGGATCCGCCGCGAAAGCCCTCTTCCATAGTCCGTCACTGATGAGAACTTCCAGGGTAAATCCGGGCGTCTGATCCTCGGGATCAAACGAGCGACCCAACTGTGGCTTAACGCCCAGCAGCGCAAAATAATTCGGCGCGACACCGGAGTAGCGGGCTCGCGTAGGCTGAGAGGAGCCCGTAAGATTCACGGGCCCATACACTGCTAGCGAAACATATTCGAAAATGCCGGAACGCTGAAGATCATGCCACTCCGGCACCGACATTCCTACGTCCTGCGCGCCCACGCCGGGAAGATCATCCACAACCCGCACGAGCTGCTCCGGTTGTGGGTACGGCAAGGGGTGCACCAGCGTGGCATCTACGATGCTGAAAATCGCTGTCGTGGCTCCGACGCCCAAGGCAATCGTCAAGACAGCGATGGCCGTGAAGCCCGGAGACTTGCGCAGCAAGCGCAGGCCGTAGCGAATGTCCTGCCCGAGCTGCCCCAGCCAGACCAAACTCCACACGTCGCGCGTATCTTCCCTGACCCTTGTCACGTTGCCGAACTTCCGCATCGCCGCATAGCGCGCTTCCTCCGGCGACATCCCGCGATCGATGTTGTCCTGCGTTTCTATCTCGATATGGTCGCGGATGTCCTGGTCGAGATCTTCCATCATGCGTTCGCGGCGCTTCATGGTTCGCCTTCCTGTTCTGCTGGCCGTAGAATCTGTGCGATCGCTCCCGCCAGCTTTTCCCATTTGCCTGTTTCGATCCCCAGTTGTCGCCGGCCCTTGGCGGTCAGCCGGTAGAATTTGGCCCGGCGATTGTTCTCCGAAGTCCCTTCTTCCGCCGAAATCCATCCCCGCTTGATGAGCCGGTGCAATGCCGGGTAGAGCGACCCCTGCTCGACCTGCAACACATCGTCCGAGTTGAATTCGATTGCCTTGGCGACGGCGTGGCCGTGTGCCGGCCCCAGCAACAACGTGCGCAGGATCAGCAGGTCCAGTGTGCCCTGCAGCAGCTCTATGCGTTCTTTCTGTTCTTTAGTAGACATTCTAGGTGAGGATACAGCGCTTCCAGTAGAATGTCAAGGTGAGCAAGCTTCAGGGAATGGGCCGCACTGAAGGGGACACCACTAGCTGATCACTCCCGGGTGGTCGGCAACCCGGAAGCAACCGGGGAATCTCAGAAATCACGAACTATAGCTTGCGCAGGGCTGGCGGTAGAGCAGCGGCGAGCGAATAGGCGCCGGCGCCTGTTACGAGCAGGGCTGCGGCCACGAGGAGTTGCGTGACGGCGTATTCGGCACCGCCCTCGCCGATGTTGAAGCCGTGCGGCAGGTGGACGAGGAAGATTGCGCCGAGCATTACGACGCTGACGCAGGCGGCGCCGACGCGAATCAGGACGCCGGTGAGGATGGCGAGGCCGCCCGCGAATTGGGCGAGTCCGACGAGGTAGCCGACGAGGTCGGGCATGTGCATGTACGCGGCGAAGCCGTGCGGGCCGGGACCGCCGAATCCGCCGAAGAGGATGGCGATGCCGTGATAGAGAAATGCGAGCGCGCTGGCGATGCGAATGAGAAGGAGGCCGACGTTGATCTGCGTGGCGGTCGGAGTGGTTGATGCGTGAAGTTCGGGCATGGGGTTTCGTCTCCTTGCGTTTGTGTTTAGCAGAGATGGGGCGTGGCACCAAATGATTTTGTACGGGGCGGCGGGCCGGGCGACAGGCGACGGCGAAGAGAGAGTGCAGCGAGCAGCGCCCCTACGAAAAACGAAGAGAGATCCCTCGACTGCGCTCCCTTCGTTTCTCAGGGCGAGCGGGATGACAGGCAGTAGAGAGGCGGGCGCAGGCTCGGTGCCGCGAAAGAAAATTCGAAAGAGCCGGCAAGATGCCGGCGCTACAAGGGAGGACGTCAGTCGAGAGCGAGATTGGGCTCGGCGTTGAGCGTTGCGTCGGCGAAGTCGGCGTTGAGGAAGCGCGGATGGGCGGCGGCAGCGATCATGGCGGCGTTGTCGGTGGAGAGGGCGCGGCTGGGGAAATAGACATCGATGCCGCGGCGGCGGGCTTCGGATTCGAATGTGGCGCGGAGTTCGCGATTGGCGGCGACGCCACCTGAGACGAGGACGGTGCGCGCGTTGTGCTGTTCGGCGGCGGATAGCGTGCGCGTTGTGAGGTCGTCAACGACGGCGCGCTGGAAGCTGGCGACGAGGTCGAGCGTGGCGCGGCTCGAAAGCTGGCGGAGCGCGTCGGCGGTGCGCTCGCCGCGGGCGAGCGCTTGCTGGCGGGCGTCGATTTCAGGCTGCAATTCGGGATGGCGGCGCAGATGGTAGAGCATCGCGGTCTTGATTCCGCTGAAACTGAAATCGTGCGGATTGCTTTTCATTTTCGGTTCGCCGAAGCGAACGGCTTTCGGATCGCCGTGCGCCGCGAGCTGATCGAGAACGGGGCCGCCTGGATAGCCGAGCGCGAGCATGCGGGCAACTTTGTCGTAAGCTTCGCCGGCCGCGTCGTCGCGAGTGCCGCCGATGCGCGCGTAGGAAAATTTCGCGGCAGCGTCGTCATTTGATAAGTCCGATTTCACGTGATAGAGAACGGTGTGGCCGCCCGACACAATCAGGCAGACGGCGGGCATCTGCGGATGCCTCTCGGCGAGGTGCGCTTCGAGAATCACCGCGTGGACATGCCCCTCGAGATGATTCACTGCGATGAGCGGCTTGCCGAGCGCGAGGGCGAGAACTTTGCCGTAGGTCATGCCGACGAGGAGCGCGCCGGTGAGGCCGGGGCCTTGGGTGACGGCGACGGCGTCGAGGTCGGCGAGGGTGACCTTGGCGTGGTCGAGAGCTTCGCGCACAACTGGCACGATTTTGCGGAGGTGCTCGCGCGAGGCGAGTTCGGGCACGACGCCGCCGTACTTGCGGTGAAGGTCAATCTGCGACGAAACGACACTGGAGAGAATGCGGCGGCCATCGGCGACGACTGCGGCGGCGGTTTCGTCACAGGACGATTCGATGCCGAGAATTAGGTTTTCGCGTGCGTTCAATTGATTTCCTTTGGCGATCTCCCTTGGCGATTTCCTTTCGCGACGTCCTTTCGCAAGGCTGTTCCGTCAAGCTAGTAATTTATTATCGTAACATACAGGATTCCGCGGCTTTCGCGGTTGCGCGACCTTCGGTAAGATGCATGGGCTGAAAATTCGCGCTCGCCGCTTTCGCCTGGTAAGGATATTCAGCGGCGATCTTACAAAGGACCTGAATGATGACGGGAAAGCGGAAGCGAGTACGCAAGGCGGTGCTGCCGGTGGCAGGGCTCGGAACGCGGTTCCTGCCCGCGACGAAGGCCATGCCGAAAGAAATGCTGCCGGTGGTGGACAAGCCGCTGATTCAGTACGCCGTTGAGGAATGCATCGGTTCGGGAATCGAAAATATTATTTTCGTTACGGGCCGGCGCAAGAACGCGATTGAAGATCATTTTGACTCGGTCCCCGAGCTGGAGCAGTTCCTCGAGGAGCGCGGCAAGACGAAACAGGCGAAGATGGTGCGCGAGGTCAGCGGCGGGCTGCATTTCAGTTATACGCGGCAGAGCGAGGCGCTCGGATTGGGGCATGCGGTACTGACGGCGCGCGAGTTGGTGGGCGATGAACCTTTTGCGGTGCTGCTGGGCGACGTGATCATGGACGGGAACATTCCGGCGACGCGGTCGCTTGTCGAGATTTATGAAGCGACCGGCGTGGGCGCGATCGCGGTGGAGGAAGTGCCGCGCGAGCGCTTGCATTTTTATGGGATCGTGGATGCGGTGCCAGAGAAGAAAAAGAACCGCTGGGGCGAGCGATTGCTGCGGATCAAGGATCTGGTCGAGAAGCCGGAGCCGGAAAAGGCGCCGTCGAACCTCGGCGTCACGGGGCGCTATGTGCTGCCGCCCGAAATTTTTGATTACCTGGAGAAAACCGAGCCGGGCGCGGGTGGTGAAATTCAGCTGACTGATGGACTCCGGAAGCTGGCGGGAAACAAACAGCAAGGACTGTACGCGTGGGTCTATGACGGAAAGACGCACGACGCGGGAGACAAGCTTGGATTTTTGAAAGCTACGGTCGAGATCGCGCTGAAGAATTCGGAGTTCGGGGCTGAATTTCGGATATATTTGCAGGGATTAAAGCTGTAGCGGCTGCGTACCGCAAAAGCCGCTATTTTTTGTCCTTCTTGGAAGTGGATTTTTCGCTGGAAGATTTTTCGGACGATTTGGTCTCGCTCGATTTGCTTTCCGATTTCTCCGACTTCTCCGATTTTTCCGACTTTTCTGATTTCGGGGAGGCGCCGTCGCCTTCACTCGTTGATGACGAGGAACCTTTGCTCGCATAGTCCGTCACATACCAGCCGGAGCCTTTGAACTGAATCCCCGACGCGGAGATCTGCCGCGGTGCATTGGCGCCGCATTTGGGGCACTTCTTAATCTCAGAGGCCGAGTGCTTTTCGATTTTCTCGAAGCGATGGCCGCACTTCTCGCACTTGTACTCATATAAAGGCAAAGCGGAGTTCCTCCCCAACTTTCAGGTAACACAAAATTTTAGCATGAGTGGGCCAGTGCCCGCCGGTGCGGGTCGTAAGCGCCACCGCGGCGCGGTGCACAGTTCGCGCAAGACGCACGCGTAGCTTACGCGAGCTGATGGGAGACTGAGGCCCTTCGACCATCTCGTCGGATGGTCCCCCTTCCTTCGTCAGGGCAAGCAGGATGAGAAGCGTGCCTGCGCGGGCGGGACAGCGAGACGACAGACGATGGCGGCAGCTTGCAAGATGGTGCGCGTGGGCATAATCTCGTGAGACGAACAAATGGCAAAGACCACAAAAATCGATGAGCCGGGCGCGGGTTGCCTCTACCTGGTGGCGACGCCCATTGGAAACCTCGAGGACATTACGCTGCGGGCGCTGCGCGTCCTGAAAGAAGCGGACCTGATCGCGTGCGAGGACACGCGGGAGACGATGAAGCTGCTGGCGCATTTCGATATCCAAAAGCGCCTGGTGAGTTATCACGAGCACAATGAGATCACGAGAGCGGCTGAGATCGTGATTGACCTGGAGCAGGGGGCCAAAGTGGCGTTGGTGAGCGACGCGGGAACTCCGGTGGTTTCTGATCCAGGGCACCACTTAGTGAGTCTGTGCCTGCGACACGGGATTCGAGTGGTGCCAGTGCCGGGGGCGTCGGCGTTTGTGGCGGCACTTGCCGCATCGGGAATGCCGATTGAGGAGTTCGCGTTTATAGGATTTTTGCCGTCGAAGCCGATCGAGCGGCGAAAGGTGTTGCGAGAGCTGGCCGGCGAGCAGCGGACGCTTGTGCTTTATGAGGCGCCGCACCGATTGCTCGACACGCTTGAAGATGCGCTGGAAATTCTGGGCAACCGGGCGGCCGTGGTGGCGCGCGAGGTGACGAAGCTGTACGAGGAGTTCATGCGCGGCCGAATCGAGACGCTGCTGGAGACCCTGAGAAAGAAAGCGCCGCGCGGGGAAATCACGCTGCTGATTGCGCCTCCGGATGAGGCGGCGTCGCATGTTGAAGGCGGGGCGGGTAATTCGACTGCGGCTGTTCCGCTCGCGAGACGCGTGGAAGAAATCGCGCTGGAACGAGGGGTGGATACGAAGTCGGCGTTGAAGGTGGCGGCGCGGGAGCGCGGGTTGACGCGGCGGGAGGCTTACAAGCAGCTTTTGATCACGCGGGATGAAGCGTAGAAGCGAATTTCAAGATTGAAAATCTCAAATTGACAATTCGAAATTGAAAGAATTAGAAGGGCGCAGGCTCGCTTCACCTTAGTTGGAACTTCACTCCTTGCTTCCTCAGAATCCCCCAAAAAACGAAATGGCTTCTTTGGCGCTCGAACCTGCTCGTTGGGTAACGCATGTTGTGCGGTCGTGCGGGCACGGCGTGCCGTGCCCCTACTGACTAAATTTGGAAGCTGTGCTATTGGGAGGTGTTTAGTCGGCGGACGACGTTGTTAGATCTGCGAAGAAGGCGTCTACGCAATCGAGAATTTCGGGCGCGGATTGGGCGTGATGCACGGAGTGGCGGAGTTCGGAGCCGTTGCGAACGCCGTGGGTGAACAGGCTGGCGAACTGCTTCATTTTGCCGACGGCATCGGGCATTTCGGCTGCGATCAGGCTGCGGAAGTATCCGGAAAGCAAGTGATAGCGGTCGAGTTCCGTGGGCTCATCGTAGCGTCCCGCGGCAACGTACTGGGCGATCTGGCGGAAGATCCATGGGTTCGATGACGCGGAGCGGCCGATCATCACGGCATCACAGCCGGTTTCGCTAATCATGCGAACGGCGTCTTGCGGCGTGCGAATGTCGCCATTGCCGATGACGGGAATGCGCACCGCTTGTCTTACATCGCGGATTACATTCCAATTGGCTGTGCCGCTATAGCCCTGCATGCGGGTGCGCGGATGAATGGCGATTGCTTCAACGCCGACCTGTTCCGCCATGCGGGCTACTTCGACGGCGACGATATTCTTTTCGTCCCACCCGGATCGAATCTTAACCGTGAGAGGAATTCGGACAGCGGCACGGACGGCGCGGAAAAGAACTTCGAGATGCGGAAGATCGCGCAGAAGACCGGAGCCGCCGCATTTCACGACTTTTTTCACCGGGCAGCCGAGATTAATGTCTATGTGGTCGAAGCCAAGGTCTTCTGTGAGCGCGGCAGCGGAAGCCATCACGTTCGGATCCGAGCCAAAGATTTGCGCGGCGATGGGATGCTCGTCGTCGTCGAAGTAGAGATAGTGCAGGGTGCGGGCCGAATTGCGGGTGAGGCCTTCGGCGCTGGTGAACTCGGTCATGATGAGGCCGCAGCCACCCAGGCCGCGAACCACGCGGCGAAAAACGGTATCGGTGACGCCGGCCATCGGCGCGAGGATCGTGGCGGGGCGTATGGTGCGACCGCGGATTGTTAATTCCGACGGAAACATAATTAAAGAAGAGTATCGTCGATCGGCTCGCTATCCGGTGTGCTACCGGCGCGAACCCGGCGTCCCGTTGGCCGATGTGTCGTGGCCGGGCTGGAACGCGGAGACGACGCAGGGGCCGCGATTGCATCCGGCGAAACGCTCCCACCGCGCGAAGCTGCAGCAGCCGCACGCGCACGCGGAGCCGTAGGGTACGCCGATTCGACTCGAGCAGCGGGCAAGACTCCGTTGAGCTGGGCGATCAGCGCTTCCTTTGAACCGCCAAAAAAATTGTCCACAACCTGCCCCAACGCTTGGGCGCGTGCTTCGTCCGCCGTCAAGTTAGCGCTATACGTATAGGCGCGACCGATTTTGCGGCGCTCAACCACGCCTTTGCGTGCGAGGCGATCCATGATCGTCATGATCGTTGTATAAGCGCGAGGGCGGCGCTCTGCGAGGCGATCGCGAATCTCGCGCACCGTTGCTTCGCCCATTGGCCAGAGTGTATTCATACAGTCGAGCTCGAGCGGCGCGAGATCGAGAACCGAACGGCGCGGAGAATGTGTTTTTGAAGGATCTTCGGTCACAGCAGCTCGTTTGTCGTGCTCAGGTCTTTTTCGTGGTTTCGTCCACGGTAACAGAATTCGCGAAGCTCTTGCCCAAATACTTTGCTCCATGAAGCAAGGCGCGCCGGAGGGATGGGTTACGTCCGGTCCACTCATCATCTCCCGAGAGAGAATCGATCGTTGCTCCCATCGCCGCCATCTTGGAATCGAGGTCATCGATGAAATTGAGCGCCACGGCCTCGCGCACTTGCGGCAGCGTCGGAGAGCCAAATTCATGCGTGCCGTGGTGGCTGAGAATCAGATGTTCCACGAGAACCGCGAGCGTGGCAGGGAATCCGGAAATCGCCTTGATTCGTTCGTGGACCATTCCTGCGCCGATCATTATGTGGCCGAGCAGGCGGCCCTCGGTGGAGTACTCGATGCCGCGCGCATAACGCAATTCTTCGATTTTTCCGATGTCGTGAAGAACCACGCCGGTGAGAAGCAAGTCAGCATCGAGCTCGCGATAGTGCTCGGAGATGGCTCGCGCGAGGCCAGTCAGGCTGACGATATGTTCGAGCAGCCCGCCGATGAACGCATGATGCATCGTCATGGCGGCGGGAGCGCGTTTCAGCTTTGGAGCGATCGCGGAATCGGCGATGAAGCTGGTGAGAAGCTGCTGCAGATAAGGATTACTCATCTGCGCCACTGCGGCGCGCAGCTTCGAGTAGAGCTCTTCCACGTCGTATTTCGTGTGAGGAAGGAAATCGGCCAGCTCGTAGTCGTGTTCCGCAGAGGGGATTACGGCTTCGAGCGCGAGTTCTTTCTGGCCGTTATAAAGTTTCACACGGCCACGAATCTGCACGACGTCGTCGCGGTCAAACGTGCTCACGATCGCGGTGAAGTTCTCCCACATCTTCGCGGAGATGGTTCCGGTGCGGTCGGAAAGCTCAAGCTGAAGCCAGGACGAGCCGGTGCGGGAAGAAGTGCGAATCTCCTTTTCGCGCACGAGAAACAGGGAAGTGACTGCCTGTCCGTCCTGAAGGCTGGATACGTAAGAGCTCTTCATCAGCTGTTCAGCTTCGGCTTAATTTTCTTCTTGCCGTTGGCCTTCTGCTGGGCGTCGGGAGTAGGCGCAACTTCCTGGATCACGCTTGCTCCGGGGACGGCGGCCGAATCGGTGAAACCGGGCTTCACCGTGACATAACTTTCTTCCCGCAACCGTGCGAGATATTCACGCATCTGCGGCTGCATCTTCTGCAAGTAGATTCTGTTCATAATTTCGGTCTCTACTTTGTCAACGGGTTGCAGACCGGCCTGGAAGTGGTCGATTACTTTGAGAATTTCGAAGCCGGTTTTTGTCTGGATGACCTCAGTGATCTGGCCTTTATCCATTTTGAAGACCACATCTTCCAGTTGTTTCGATAGCTGTCCGCGCTCAAATGTTCCCAGAACACCGCCTTTGTCTTTTGTGCTGCCTTCCGAGTAGCGCTTGGCAATTTCGCTGAACTCTTCGCCCTTTATGACGCGATTGCGATAGTCGTTGGCTTTTTGTTCGATGGTTTCAATTTCCTGCGGGGTTTTATCCTTAGTGTCCAGGAAAATCTCGGCCAGCTCCACCTGCTCCGGCTTTACGAAGTCTTTCTGATGTGCATCGTAATATTGCTTCACTTCGTCGTGACCGATCACGATGCGATTTCCCATTTCGCGATGAATCACTTCCTGGGTCAGCAGGCGGTTTCGAAACTGCGACTTATAATCCTCCCAAGACAGTCCTTCGCTTTCGACGGCCTTTTCGAGATCGTCCAACGATGCCAAATTGTTCTGCTTGCGGACCTCGTCCAGCTGTTTAATCACTTCGGCTTCAACACTGATACCTTCATCTTTGCCGCGTTGAATCAAAAGCTGCTGATCGATCAAGTCGCGCAGCAAGTCCTTTTGCTTGTCCTTGTACATCGCTTCGACGCGTTCCGGCGCGCAGGCCTGGCATTCTTCTCTAACATCGTGGCGAAGCGCTTCTTCGGCCTTCGCGTAGTCAGTGAGTGAAATGATGTCGTTGTTGACGCGCGCAACGATTTCTTCGGCGATCATTCCATGATGAGCGGGAGCCGCGGGCGCTGCAGCCGGAGCCGGCGTGGGCGTCGGAGGAGGCGGGGGCTTGATAACAGTGGATGGCTGTTGCTGGGCGAAGATTGACGAGGGCAGCGCCAACACGAGAACTATAAGCCCGATGAATTCCAAAAACTGCGGAGTGCGAAGTTTCATTTTTTTCCTTCAAGCGAGTGTAGACCTACGATTGTAGTTGTTGCAATACGTTTCTGGCCGCCGCCATGGGGCCGCCCGCGTCACCCTTCCAGTCGAACCAGAGGACTCCCGTCGGGTCGAGGCGCATTCCGCGGCGCTTTCTAACCAATTTCACTAGGCGGTCGGGTCCGAGCGGAGTGTCGTCGTAGAACTTGATCGCGATCTGATCTTGCCGGCGATCGATCGCAGCGACGAGCATTTTTTCCGCCAGCGCTTTCAAAACCGCGTATTCGAGCAGATTTTCGACCGCGGGCGGCGGAGGGCCGAAACGGTCTGCCAACTCCCGGCGAACTTCTACGCGGTCCGCGTCGGAGGCGACTCCAGCGATTCGCTTATAAATGCGAAGGCGCAAGTTCTCGCTCTCGATGTACTCAGGTGGGATGCGGATTTCCTGCCCGAGGTTGAGTGTGGCGCGGCGTTCCGGCGGAGACCCCTCGCCTTTTCGTTCGGCGACGGCACGCTCCATCATCTGGCAGTACATGTCGAAGCCGACGGCTTCGATGTGGCCGTGCTGCTCGCGCCCAAGCAGATTGCCCGCGCCGCGGAGCTCGAGGTCGAGCGCGGCGATGCGGAAGCCCGCGCCGAGGTCGCTGAATTCTTTAAGCGCGGCGAGACGCTGGCGCGCGATCGAGGTAAGCGCGGTCTCAGTTGGAATGAGCAGGTAAGCGTAGGCGCGTTGGTTGGACCGGCCGACGCGGCCTCGCAACTGGTACAGCTCGGAAAGGCCAAAGCGGTCGGCGCGATTGATGATAATCGTATTGGCGCGCGGGATGTCGAGGCCATTCTCGATGATTGTGGTCGAGAGGAGAACGTCCGCCTCGCCGCGCACGAATCGCAGCATCACTTTTTCGAGTTCATTTTCGCGCATCTGGCCGTGACCGATCACGACGCGAGCCTTTGGCACGAGACGCGTGATCATGGAGGCGAGAGATTCGATTGATTCGACACGGTTGTGAACAAAGAAGACTTGCCCATCGCGGGCGAGCTCTTCCTGGATTACACGCTGCACGAGCGTTTCGCTGAACGGCGCGACGGTCGTCTGGATGGCCAGGCGATCTTTTGGCGGCGTTTCGATCACGCTCATGTCGCGCAAGCCGACGAGCGACATGTGCAGGGTGCGAGGAATCGGAGTGGCAGACATGGTAAGAACGTCCACATTCTTGCGCATTTCTTTGAGGCGCTCTTTATGGGCTACGCCGAAGCGTTGCTCTTCGTCGACGACCAGAAGGCCGAGATCCTGGAATTTCACATCCTTCGAGAGCAGGCGGTGAGTTCCGATGACGATGTCCACTTTGCCTTCTTCGACTTCGTCGAGGATCTTTTTTTGCTCTTTCTCCGAACGAAAGCGGCTGAGCATTTCGACCCGGACGGGAAATGCCGCGAACCGACGGCGAAGAGTTTCGTAATGCTGAAATGCAAGCACGGTGGTGGGGGCGAGGATGGCCGTCTGCTTTGAATCCGCGACGGCTTTGAAAGTGGCGCGCATGGCGACCTCGGTCTTGCCGTAGCCGACATCGCCGCACAGAAGACGATCCATCGGAAGCGTTGATTCCATGTCGCGTTTTACGTCGTCGATAGCTTTCTGCTGATCGGCGGTTTCTTCAAATTCGAACGCATCCTCGAATTCGCGCTGCCAGTTCGAATCGGGAGGAAATGCGTGGCCGGTGGCCATCTTGCGCTCGGCGTAGAGCTCGAGAAGCTTTTCTGCCATGTCGCTGACGGATTTGCGGACGCGCGTCTTGCGCGCTTCCCAGATCGTCGTGCCGAGGCGGTCCAGCGCCGGAGTGGCGCCGCCGAGCGCATTGTATTTTTGGATGAGATCGAGCCGTGCAAGCGGGACGTAAAGTTTGGCGTCGTCCGCGTAGTGCAAAAGCATAAACTCGCCATTCGCGCCCTCGACGGCGACCTGGCGCAGGCCGTCAAACTGGCCGATGCCGTGGTCCACATGGACGACAAAATCGCCGGGCTTGAGATCGGAAAAGTCGCTGAAGAAGCTGGCGGTTTTTGGGCGCGAGCGGGCGCGTTGCGACGGAGGCGGAAGCGTTTCGAAGAGATCCGTATTGCCGTAGAGCGTGAGATGCGCTTCGGGGATCACAACGCCTTCGCTGGTGGGCGCCTTGATCAGGATCATGCCGGGTACGTTGCCGCCGTGCGATTCTTCGGCAAGCCGGCTTACAGTGACATTTTCTTCGAGTTCGCCGAGGCGATAGGGAACTTCATATTCGTGGCAGATATCGGCGAGGCGTTCGAGTTCGCCAGTGCTGGCGGCCGACACCATCACCTGTTCGCCGGTCGAGAGCTTTTCTCGCACTTCGGACATGAACGCGGCGACGTTGCCGTGATAGCGAGTGGTGGGCTGAGTTTGCAGCGTGCGTTGCGAGGCGCCCTCAGCCGCAACGCCGAGATGCTCCACTCCCAGGCGCGGCGCGAGCTGCATCGCGAGCGACCATTCTTCATCGTCGAAGAGAAAGCGATTCGGCGGTTCGCTAAGTGGGCTTTCGGACGAGTCGAAAGATTCGCGCAAGCGCTCGCGGTATTGTTCGATGGCAGCCTTCAAAAGAGAAGGCTCATCCTCGATCACGAGCGGATCGCCGGCGAGATCGAAGAGCGTGGACTTGCGATCCTCGAGCAGGATTTCCTGAAACTCCCAGCCGGGGTAGAAGCCCGGAGGAGTTTCGTCATCTTCGCGGCCGGAGGCTGCCGGGACGCGCAGGCGTTGCAACACTTCGGCTCGCCGGGGAAATTCCGTAAGCGGCAGCAGCGTGGCGCGTTCCATTGGATTCGTCGAGCGCTGGGTATTGGGATCGAAGGCGCGGATGGATTCGATCGTGTCACCGAGCAGTTCGATGCGGACGGGTTGCGGCGCTTCCGGCGAAAAGACGTCGATGATTCCGCCTCGAACGGAGAATTGCCCGGGCATTTCGCAAGTGGTTTGCTTGTCGTAGCCGGCGCTGGCGAGGAAATCGAGAAGTTCGCGATGGGGAATGTCCTGGTCACGCTCGATCGCCCGAGCAAGATGGCGATAGAAGTCGGACTCGCGCATTCGCCAAAGAGCTGCTTGCACGGGCGCGATCATCAGGTCGGCCTCGCCATTCGCAAGCCGCCAGAGCGCGACTGCACGATCCTCGGAAATTTCTGCGTGCGGCGAGCGGCCGTCATAAGGCAGAACTTCGAGGGCGGGAAGATGGACCACGCGATGGCCCGGTTTGCCTGTGACGGCGCGATAGAACCAGCGGAGCGGTTCGATCAGGGCCTCGGCGCGTTGGTTCGACTCGACGATGAAGATGGCGGGGCGGCCAAGTTCGGTGGCGGCGAGAGTCGCGACGAGAGTCTTGGCGGGGTCAGTAAGGCCATCGAGGCGCACGAATCCGCCGCTGCGGCGCAGCGTGTCGACCGCTTCTTCGACGACGGGCCGGCGACCCACCCGAGCGAGAAGCTCAGATACCAGGGAAAGAATCATGCGTTGAGGTTTTTGATGCGCTCGATCAATCGCGCGGTCGAGTGGCCGGGCTCGAGAGGAATGCGAATCACTTTGCTCGCCGCCGATGTAGATGATTCGTCGTGCTGAATCGCTGCTTTATCGGAGGCAGGATTGCCGCCTTTCACGATAACGTCGGGCGCGAGTCGAACTATCAGGGCTGGCGAGGAATTCGGGTCGAGCTCGACGGCAAAATCCACGGCGGCCAGCGCGGCAACGATTTCAGCACGCTCGGTGGATGGTGTTATCGGCCGGCGCGGCAGCCCGGGCACGGAAGCGTGTCGGTCGCGCGAGCGCGCATCGCTCTCGATTCCTACCACGACGATATCGCCGTGCGAGCGCGCTTGCTCGAGCAGGCGAACGTGGCCGGGATGCAAAAGGTCGAAAGAGCCACTCGCAAACACAACACGCTTGCCGTTGCGTTTCCACTCGCTGCGTCGGAGAATCAATTCATCTTGAGAAATTACGCAGCCCAAGTCTTTGTTCTCCCCGTTCGCTACGCCGCTTGGTTGCAAACACACCATTCTAACATGCGCTTAAGAACGGCAGGCTCAAAGCGATGAAGCTCTGGGAGCTTGCGCTTGCGATCGGGGGAGCGATTTGCCTGCTGTTGGGAGTGGCGTGGATCCGGCGCGCCGAACTACCGAGAAAAGATTTCGTGCTGGATGCGGGCAGCTGCCGGGTTCCGATTACCGAGTTCGATCCACCGGCGGATTTGAGTCCTGCCGGATTTGCGATTGTGCTTCACGGGCTCTCTGCGAATCGCAGGGTGATGACCTATTTGAGCGAAGATTTCGCGGGGCACGGCTTGCGAACTTACGCCCTGGATCTGCCCGGCCATGGCGACAATCGCGAACCATTTACATTCCCACGAGCGCAGCTATGCGCAACCGCTGCGGTCGAATCCTTGATTCGCACCGGCAAGATCGACCCGCGCATGACGGTGCTCGCGGGGCATTCGATGGGCGCTGCAATTGCGATTCGCATGGCCGATCGCGAACCGGTGCTCACGACGATCGCTATATCGCCGGCGCCGATGAATCTTCCGTTGCGAATGCCTGCAAATCTGCTCGTATTCACGGCGCAATTTGACATCCCGCTCATTTCTGAAGAAGCGAAAGATTTGGAGGCGGCTGCCGGAGGCGACCGGAACGCGCCGGAGGATTTTGCACAGTTGCGCGCGTTTGATTTAGAACGTATTCCGTTTGCGACGCATACGAGCTTGCTGCTCGATCGCCGCGTCGCTCATCGGTCAGAGTTGTGGGCGATGCGGGCATTGTTTCCGAACGTGGCGACCGAAACGCTTACTTTGAACCTCGATTTGGCGACTTACGAAACGTTCAATTTTGGCCGACGGCGCCTGGCGGGGGCTGTGCTTGGGTTGATTGGGCTTGGCCTACTTTTTCCGCTCGCTGCCAGCGCTGTTGTGCTGATGTTTGTTCAGATATTTCGAGCTGTTCGGAAACGGGCGGATTCCGAATCGGCGACTGATTTACGTGACGACACACGGATCGATTCATCTGACCGCTTGCCCAGCCGTGCGCTGATTCTAGTCGAAGGAATTATCTGCGCTCTGATTGGTGTACTGATATTGACTCTGTTCGTTCCGCTGAAATTTCTACACATCTACTCAGGCGACTATCTCGCGTCTTTGCTTCTGATCTACGGAGCACTGATGCTCATTTTGAATCGCGCGAACGCTCGTGCGACATTTTCGCTCGATGTCGCGACGAAACTCGCAGCTGCGACACTAGGCATTGGCACGATCCTCGCGGTTGGGGCGTGGTTGAACTGGCAGCTGACGGATGGCTGGCTTAATTCGCCGCGGTGGCTGCGGTTTTGCGCGCTGGTGCCGATCCTGTGGATTTTTACGTACGCTGAAGAAGTGGTGCTCGGGTCAGCGAATTCGGGCAAGCGCCGGTCGATTCGATTTGTGCTTGCGATGGCGCTGCGGCTCGAGATCTGGCTTGTTTGTGTATTTGCATACTACGAGCTGGTGAATAGCCAAGTGTTGATTCTGCTTCTGGTAACCGCCCTGGCAGTGTTTTCCGTCTTGCAGAGATTAGGTACCGATTCGTTACGGCGGCGCACAGGCTCTACCCCAGCTGCCGCACTTTTTGGTGCTATACTCGGCGCTTGGTTGATTGCGTCGGTGTTCCCACTAACCTGACCCGCGGAATGAAACAAATCGCAATTGTCGGAGGCGGGCCTGCCGGTGCGCTCTGTGGCGAGCGGCTGGCGGCCGCCGGATTTCAAGTAACCATTTTCGACGAGCGGCTGGCGTGGGAGAAGCCGTGCGGTGGTGGCTTAACGCACAAGGCAATCGAAACCTACCCTTTTCTGCTCGACACTCCGCATCCGAAGAAGATCATTCGCACGGCGGAGCTGATCTCGAGCCGCGGTCATCGGGCTCGCTTCCAAATGAACAATCCCATCGTCATTTATGCGCGGAAGATTCTGAACGGGCTGCTACTGGAACGAGCTGTAGCGGCCGGATGCGCGGCGATTCGCTCGCGCGTTACTGAAATTGATGCGAACGGCGAAAAAGTGAAGCTATCTATCGCTGGCGCAACGACGTTCGGAGCAGATTTCGCGGTGCTGGCCGCCGGCGCGCGCAATCAATTGCTTCCGGAGACGACCGCTCTCGGCGCTCGCGATCTGGAAATGACGCTTGGCTATTTTGTGCCGACCGAAGAGGACATCCTCAAAGTTAAATTTCTAAGACAATTTGAGGGCTACCTCTGGACGTTTCCGCGCGCGGACCACATTTCGGTCGGCATCTGCGCGAAACTAGGCCAGACGTCGAGCCAGGAATTGCGCCGGCATCTCGAAGATTTTATCTCCAAAGAAAATATTCCGATGGAAGGCGCGCAGCTCTACAGCCACGTGTTACCTTCGCCACAAGCGCAGACGATTCGCGGCCGCAGGATTGCGGGAAGGAATTGGGCGCTGGCGGGCGATGCAGCTGCTTGCGTCGACCCGATCACTGGAGAGGGGCTTTACTACGCGCTGCGATCGGGCGATTTGCTCGCGCAGGCAATCGCCGACGGACAACCGCAGGCGTATCCCGAGCGATTGCGGGCTGCATTCTCGGCAGATCTGGAGTTCGCAGCGAATATTGCACGCAAGGTGTTTCGTGGCACTTTTCTTGGCGGCGCGATCACCACCCGGATGGTGCAGCTGATCAATTACTCTCCGACGTTTCGCGACCTTATGCGTGATATTTTCAGCGGCTCGCAGGACTATCGCGGGCTCAAGCAACGGCTGTGGAGCCAGCTAGGGATTACGATGGCGGAATTCGCTCACAGCTTCCTCGATCCGCGCTGCGTGCGAGGCGCGGCTGGGGCCGCCACGCGCGAACCTTCCTGATGAAACGGCCCGATGATTCCAGAAAATCAAAGAGCCGGCAAAAACTTGGCCGCTCTTCGAAGAGCGCCAGTTCGTCGGCCGCAACACTGGAGCATCGGCCGGGTATAGGCCTTGAAGCCGCTATCGAGAAGACTATTCCGCACGAATGGACTCTCGCACATTATGACCCGCGGTTGCCCGCTGTCCTATCTACTCCGGCGATGATCGGTATGATGGAGGTCGCAGCGGCCGAGGCGGTGCAGGCTGAACTGCCTGCGGGAACGATTACCGTGGGAACGCGAATTGAAGTAGACCATTTGAAAGCAGTGCCGGAAGGAACGTTGGTTCGAGCGACCGCTCGCCTGACGGAGAACAAGGGACGCTTCATGATATTCGAGGTGGAAGCGAGGGCCGGCGAGCACCTGATTGGGCGCGGGCGAGTCTATCGAGCAATTGTTGAACCCGCAAAATTTCACGCGCAGGCCCACGCACGGAAGTCCTGATCAATTCCGAATACGCCGTCGCGACCGGCATGGTACAGGGCTACGGGCCGCGCAGTTCATCCTATGACAGTCCTACGCGAGGAATAGGAATCGCGTGGTCTATTTCAGTGCGTCGGCACCGATTTGTGCGCATTGGGCATCCTGTGTGGAGGTACCGCCGGACATTCCGATGGCGCCGACAATTTTGCCCTCCATCACAATGGGGACGGCACCCTCGAGCGGAACCGCCCCTTCGAGTCCTAGATACCGCGTACCTTCGCCGCCTTTGGCAACCTGGTCCTGAAACCATTTCGTCGGGCGCTTGAAGATCGCCGCGGAGCGCGCCTTGGTGATGGCCACCTGCGCGCTTCCGATCTGCGTGTTGTCGATCTTCTCGTAATAAACGAGCGTGCCATTGGGATCGACTATAGCGAGGGCCATCGTCCAATTATTCTTTCGCGCTTCTGCAATCGCAGCGGCGGCGGCCTTTTTCGCGTTCTCGAGGGAGATAGGCGCGCCGTAAGCATTCGGCATCTGCTGCGCTTTCGCACCTGCGGCGCAGAGAAGGATGATCAGGGTCGCTAGGAATTTCACAACGGATCGCGAGGACATGCTTTTTCCTCCTGGTATCCTTCGTAATTGTGCGGTTAAGTGCGGGCCACATCGTGCCGAAGGATCGGTGCGGGAGTATATAGCACATAGCGCAACGCGGATGAATACAGAGAAGCGTAAATCGGAAAATAGGCTGCGGATTGTTTGGTAGCCCCGCTGCTTGACCCCCGCTATTCACAAGCGATACATTCAACGTTGTCCCGAATGACGGCGCTGAGATGCGCCGCGCATTCGCAACACGTGCCGGAGTGGTGGAACTGGCAGACGCGCCGGACTCAAAATCCGGTGGGCTTAACGGCCCGTGTGGGTTCAAGTCCCTCCTCCGGCACCATATCCTTCCTTTCGACGCTTCCTGCTCGTTAGCGCGTTTCTAGGAATTCGCGAACTTGCTGACTAATACGTCCTGTTCGTGCATCGGCGAAAAACTTTCGCAGCAACCAATCAATTGCGAAAGCACGTGGTAATAGAAGGTATCGTTGTCACAATCTTTCATGTCCGCAGCAGAATCCCAAATCGAAATTGCCATGGCCTCCTGACTTGAGGATTCTTCGCCTCGCAATACCAATAGGACACGAAATCCTTTTAGCTTGTCGATCGCGGCGGTGAGCGATTGGAGAGTAGCGGTAAATTCGTCGAGCTTGCCGGGACGAATGCGATAGTGCGTGACGCGCGCGATCATGGCGGCCTCCCGATCCTTATAATCAGCTGGCGAGGAGCGGCGATTGTACAGCGGGTCCGCAATGCGGTAAATGATTGAAACAACTTCGAGCACGACGGTTTGCCGCCCGTCCAGTGATGGAAGCTTTAAAGCGCGACCTGCGTGTGGGCGGAGATCCGAGGCGAGAATATTGATTGTGGACTTAGTTGCCGGGCCCGCGAAGAAGCCGAATGGCATTCGGAAGATCAGTATCGCCCTGTCCTGAGGACGCAGGCTCGTTGTCTGCGATTTCTGATTCCTCGGGTGACGAATTACTTTCGCCAGGCGCCAATAGCAAGTTCGTTTCGACGCCATGCTGCTTGGTGTATAGCTCGAAATAGCGGCCGCCCGTGGCGTAAAGCGATTCGTGAGTGCCTCGTTCGACGATTCGTCCTGCTTCAATCACTAATATCTGATCGGCGCGACGTACCGTGGATAACCGGTGAGCTATGACAAACGTTGTGCGTCCGCGCATTAGATAGCGTAGTCCTTCCTGGATGAGCGCCTCAGATTCGGAATCGAGACTCGACGTGGCTTCGTCCAGGATCAAGATTCGTGGGGCTGCCAGAATCGCCCGCGCGATTGAGACGCGTTGCTTCTGTCCGCCAGAAAGCTTCACGCCGCGCTCGCCTACGACCGTGTCGTACTTGTTCTCAAATCCTTCCGCGAATTCATCCACGCGCGCGATTCGGCACGCCTCAAGAATTTCATCTTCGGTCGCGTCAGGACGCGCAAACGCGACGTTCTCGCGAATCGTCCCATCGAATAAGAACGTATCCTGCAACACAACCCCAAGCTGCGTGCGGTAGGAATCGAGCCGAACGTGCGCGAGATCGTAGCCATCCACGAGCACGCGCCCGTTCGTCGGCACGTAAAACGCGGCAATGAGTCCCATAATCGTCGATTTACCCGCGCCGGATGGCCCCACCAGGGCGGCCACGGTGCCGGGCGCCGAATCAAAAGTAATGTCATGGAGGACAGGTTTGCCCGTGTCGTAGGAAAAATCCACATGCTCGAAAACAACGGAGCCGATGACACGGTCCAGAACGATTGTCCGGTCGGGATGTTCGTCCTCCGGCTTTTCGTTCAATACTTCGCGAGTGCGCTCGAGTCCTGTAATCGCTTCCGTCAACTGCGGGCCGATGCTGACAATCTGCACCAGCGGCGCAATCAGCATGCCAAGAAAAATCGTAAACGTGATGAAGGTGCCGAGCGTCATCGTCCCGGAGAGAATCTTCTGCGCCCCGAGAAACATGATCACGGCGCTAACGAGCCCCATGAGTACCGCGGACGAGAGGCTCATCAGCGACGTCATCGTGAGCGTCTTAATCACATTGTCGAGCAGGCGATGAACACCGCCCGCGAAGACTTTGCCTTCCCGCTCTTCTGCATGGTAGCCCTTCACCACACGAACGCCGCCCAAGGATTCCGTGAGGCGACCAGTGACCTCGGCATTTAGTTTTGGCCGCGCCCGGAAAAGGGGACGAATAGTCTTGAAGGCTTTGTTCAAAGAGATGGCGAATGCGATTAGCACCACCGCCGCCACAGCCGTCATGCTCGGGCTGATCCGCAGCAGTACGACCAACGCGAAGATCGAAGTCATGATTCCGCCCGCGAATTCGATCAAGCCGGTGCCGATCAAATTTCGGACGCCTTCCACATCGCTCATGATTCGCGAGACCAGCACTCCCGTTTTGTTCGCGTCGTAAAACGCTACCGGCAAGCGGCCGATGTGCGCTTGCACCTTGATGCGGAGGTCGGAAATCATCCGCTGCGAGGATTTGGACAGCAACTGGGTAAGCGCGAACGACGTCACACCCTGCACGAGAGTTGCGCAGACTACCGCCAGGATGATCGGCACCAGGAGCTGTCGCTGATGTTTGCCGATGACGTTGTCGATTAGAAATTTCGTCGAGCCGGGAAGAACGAGCCCGGCGACACGGTTAATAAGCATCAGTCCGAAGCCGAGCGCCAGGACAGCCCGGCGTGGCTCGATAAGCTCCCACACATCCGGCAAGAGCTTCCATGCGTGCTTGGATTTTTCAGGTTTGCTTCGGCCTCGAGGGCCGCGTTCGGCATCCATTCGGCGTTTTAGTCCTGTTCCTTGGCTGTTGAATCTCGTGACGCACCCTCTCTACTATACTCTGATGCCGGGCGCGGGTAATTTGACCCAACCGGCTGCCGTCAGAAAGCCTTTTGCGGCCCCTATGCGGCCGGTGCTAGACTTGGGCATGGCTAGAAAAAAACCAAAGCGTAAGAAAAAGACCACCAGAGCCACTAAGCCGGCACGCAGAACCAAACTTACATCTCAAGCCAAGATCTCCGCTGTCCGCAAGCGTCGGACTCGCAGCACCCAACTGACCGAACAGCCGACCGCGCAGATTCGCCAGGGAGTGGGATTGGCTGCCGAAGGCGGGCAGTCGGGTGACATTCAGGGACTGTCTGGAATTGAGGACGTCGATTCTGAAAGCGTTCGAGAGCTGGCAGAAGAGGGACAGGACTTCGAAGCGGGAATTGTCAGCGGAGTCGAGAACGCGCCCGATCCGGACGTTTCAGAAGTAAAAACCCACGAGGTCCCCGAGGACGATGTCCCGGAAGAGTACCGCACGCAGGATTAAATCAGGCTGGATCACTTAAGCTTGACTGTCGGGATTTTCCTGTCGTGGCAGAACAATCGGGTGCGCGCCCACAGCGACTAGCCCGACCCCGCTCATGAATAAAAAACCGGCAAGTAGCGACGCTAGAGGAAATGCCTGCTCCGCCGTTTGCGCCGCCTCCACTCGCCGGATGCTAGCCGCGTGAACTACCGTTCGTTTCTTCATGAGCCGCGCGATATCCTGATGTGCAAATAGAATTATTCCAATCACAGCCAAGATAAGACCTGATATCGTCGAGCGGTTCATGTAAACGGGTCCTTTCGCATCCTCTGTATCGCGGAGCAGGCTTGGAGTCCTGGGCTCCGGGCCTGCTCTCGCGACGCCTGCTTTCTTCCTACAACCGTAGAATCAACCGTAGAATCGAGATCAGCGCTGCCGGGCAGCCTTGGCATGACCCTCGCGCCGTTCCAATTCGTTTTCTTCGGTCAGCGCTCTCACGAACTCATCAGCTTCGCGGGCAGCAACTTCCTTGGCAATTCCATAACGCTCCTGCAATCGGCCAATCAGTTGCTCTCGCCTCCCAGCGATAACGTGAAGGTCGTCGTCGGTCAACTTGCCCCACTTTTCGCGGACCTCGCCCTTATACTGTTTCCACTTTCCCTCAAGTTGGTCCCAATTCATTACTCCAGCCTCCCGGTTCCAGGTGATTGACTCCCACTTTTTCAGCAGGAAGAAGATGCTCGGGATCAATTGTTCGGTATCAGCATCGTGTCGCATTCGGTTCATCTGCCGCCTCTGTTCTTCGCTGCACGTATGTGTCAGAGCATTCATCGCGGCTCGGGCTTGCTAGTGCAATGTTTTTGCCAAGCGCAACCTTTCGCGGAAGTGCTTTATTTTATGCGTATTACCCAAGCCTAAGGTTTGCCCTGTACGAAGGTGCCGCGTAATTTGGAGCGGTCACCCGCCCTTTCTTCCTGAGCTACATGGTTTGCTGTAGCTGCTGTTTTACGCAAACGAGCGTACCGGGCGCTTTGTATTTTGAGATTTCGCCGGCGTGGGGCGGTGAGTGGAAGTACCTTGCAGGTGAACCCGGCGCAAACTACTACTTGTTTGTACTTTTTGGCCGCTACGAACAAGTTTGGGCACACTACTGCCGGTTCAAGTGGCGGTGCAGTGACTTTACGAATGGCGGGCGGTTTCGGTGTTAGTAGTGCGTCCTAGCCGTTGGCAGCTCGCGATAAATTCTTCGGCTCGGGCGTCAGCAGAGGATTCCGCCGCGCTGCTGAGCTCCGCACTCGAGGCGTTCCATCGCAATCGATCGTATCAGCCGGGGTATACGTCGCTTCTCCGTGGCAAGCCCTGCAGCGCAGATTGAACGAGCTGGAGCGCAATTCTGTCAATTCGTTCGGTTCGGATTCTCTCAATTCCTTTTCTTTGCGAACTTGCGATGCCGAAAGTGGAATGGGCTGACGGCAATGAATGCAAAGGACACCGCGGTACTGTTGTTTCTCGGTTTCAGCGATCATTTATAACCTCTCGTAGGAAGGGGCCAAGGATATCGAAGAGGCCGGATTCTAGTCTTCTTTCCTGGTCCAGTCCAGCATCAATTTTTGAATAAGACTAGCCTAAACTCATGGCTCGATAATTCACCGGTAATCGTAAGTATCCATTGTGGCAGGAATGATGAAGAACCCCAACTCGAATCTCAAGAATTTGTAAGTCCTCTGTCCTCAGATGCTTTCGACAGATTGCTTCGTCGCGCGACTCTGAACTTAATCTAACATCCATCCAAGCTAGTGGGGCGGGGTGGGACGAAGCGCGCCCAGAATTTGCTCCCATCGGCGAGGTACCCGGCGCTGTTTGGCATTTGCTGCAGCAGAACGTACCGACCGCATTTGCGGCGCTGATCGAAATAATGGGCGTGCCTTGAGAGCCTGCTCTTTATGGTCGCCGGGCGGCTCGCCCGCAAAAACAAAATCACAATTGAGCCTCATTACGGCGATTACAAGGTTGGATTGAAATGGATCCCATGCAACCCTTCCCTGCTAACCCAGGTCCGCTTGAATCTCTCTCGCGGCACCAGTAAGATGCTGCCAACTTTCGGTTTGAGGCGGCAACTTGCATTGGGAGCTTTCGATGAAGAGTGAAATTGCCGCAATCTCACCCTTCATTGATCAATTTATGCTCAAGATTCGGGAATTCCATTGTGATCCAGGCAGTGAATTCGCCATCGAACTCGCGCTCCGGGAGGCGCTGGCAAACGCTGTCCTTCACGGCAATCGCGAAGACTCTGAAAAGAAAGTCCATGTTCGCTGTGAGTGCGAAAAGGACTTGGGCGTTTCATTGGTTGTTCGGGATGAAGGCCCGGGCTTCGATCCAGACGAGGTTCCGGATCCAACGGCGCCCGAGAATCTGGACGCCGAACATGGTCGCGGTATCCTGTTGATGAAGCAGTTTATGGACGAGATTCATTACGAGCGTGGCGGAACGGAAGTGCACATGCGAAAGCGCCCCTCCACTTAGTATTTGGAAAGTATTGACTGCAGGTATCCCCCTTCAACAGATTCTTTCCAACGAATTTGAATTCTCGCGGTATGCTTTCCCACTGCAAATCTAAAGCCAGGGAGGCTCGTCTTGTACCTCGACGCGCCTTGCCGTCCTGGTGGTCAAATCCGACGGGGGAGAAGTGGCGGATGGAAAATCGGACCAGGAACTTGGTATGGACCGCCGCATCACACGACGCGATTTTCTGAACGGAGTCAGTATCGCTGTCGGCGCCGCCTTTCCCCCCGATTGGAAATGGCTCGAATCGCTCGGAATACCGCAGTCTCCCTTCGCGCCCGAAAAGAGTCCCGATTATTATCCGCCGATTCTGACTGGCATGCGCGGCACCACAGACGCCGCAATGGAAGCCGGCCACGCGCTTCGCGACGGAAAAGTGTGGCCGAACGCGACACCGGATAAAGAACGCTACGACTTAATCGTCGTCGGTGGAGGAATCAGCGGCCTTTCGGCGGCCTATTTCTACCGCAAAATCGCCGGGCCGAGCGCGCGAGTTCTTATCCTCGAGAATCTCGATGACTTCGGTGGCCACGCCAAGCGCAACGAGTACCACACGCCGGAGCGGATTCTTCTCGGCTATGGCGGAACCCAGTCGATTGACTCGCCCAATCGCTGGAGCAGCCACGCGCGGGGCCTGATTCAGGAGCTCGGGGTAGATGTTCAGCGATTTGAAAAATATTTCGACCGGGCTGTCGATCCGAACCCGTCGGAATCGGATTGCGTATTCTTCGACAAAGAAACGTTTGGCGAGGACGTTCTGGTCGCAGGTCGCGGCAAGTTGCCGTGGTCAGAATTTTTTGGAAAGGCGCCGCTCAGCGATCAAGCGAAAGAGGATTTGACGCGCCTCTATACCGCAAAGGTCGACTATTTGCCGCACCTTTCGACCTCGCAAAAAAAGGTCCTCCTCGCCAAGACAAGCTACAAAGACTATCTGCTTAAATACGGCAAGCTGCACGCCGACGCGCTGCCGTATCTGCAGAAGCAAACATACGGCCTCTATGGCGTCGGAATCGATGCAGTTCCTGCCGCCGATCTGGCGGGCTTGAGCTACCCAGGCTTCGACGGAATGGACCTTTCCGGGCCGCCCGGACCGGGACTCGGCGCGGAGATTACGCAGCGCGACGACAGCGCACCTTACATCTATCACTTTCCGGACGGCAACGCGTCCATTGCGCGCTTGTTGGTTCGCGCGCTAATCCCCGGCAGCGCTCCGGGCACGACGATGGAAGATATCGTGACCGCGAAAATGAATTATGCGGCTCTCGACGATCCGAAATCCCGCGTGCGCGTCCGCTTGAACAGCACGGTGGTGAAAGCGGCGAACGTCGGGGAGCCAGATAATTCCAAAGAAGTTGAAGTTACTTACGTTCGCGGCGGGCGCGCGCACAATGTGCGTGGAAATGTCTGCATCCTCGCCTGTTGGAACATGGTGATTCCATATATCTGTCCGGACATATCGAGAAAACAAAAAGACGCGCTGGCATATGGAGTTAAGGTGCCGCTCGTGTACACCAACGTACAGATTCGCAACTCAAGCGCGCTCAAAAAACTCGGCGTGAGAAGAATTAAATGCCCTGGCAGCTTCTTCACGACGCTCGAGATGGATTATCCCGTGAGCATGGACGATTACAAATATCCGGCCAGCCCGGACGTCCCCTGCGTTTTACATCTGGAAAAATTTCCTTGCGGCTCGGGCGCCACCGCTCGCGACCAGCAAATTGCCGGACGAATGGAGCTGTATCGCATGCAGTTCGCTACCTTCGAGCGCAATCTTCGCAGCCAGCTCGAACGTATTCTTTCGCCGGGCGGCTTCGATGCAGCTCGGGACGTTCAAGCCATTACAGTCAATCGCTGGCCGCACGGCTACGCATATGAATACAATTCGCTCTTCGATCCGAATTGGCCCGAAAATGAACGTCCGTGCGTGGTCGGACGGCAGCCCTTCGGCAGAATTTCGATTGCCAATTCCGACGCTGGCGCATTCGCTTACACAAGTGCCGCGATCGACGAGGCGTATCGCGCAGTGAAAGAAGTGACTCGCTTCAGCCAAAAGCAAACTTCGAAAGCCGCTGACTAGACGCTATTTCTCGCCCGGCCGCTCGGTTACGGGATTTGCCACCGCACCCGGCAGCGGCGACTTGCGGCCGCCTGCGGACTCTCCTTCAAGCAAAGCCTGCAAATTAGAATATGCGTAGATCGTTGGCGCGTGATTTTGCATCAGGCCGCCGGTGTCCGCAGTTGGACCATAATTACTATGCAGATCGTGGCCGAACATCCGGAGCATCGCGATTTGCTGGCCCCGATGATGCGCCGTGTGCGCGATGCGGCGGGTCATCACCCACGCGCGCGACCGCGGCACATCGAAAAATTTGGTTTCTCCTTGCCACCACGCATTGTCTTTGAGGCGCAATGTATCCAAGCGCTTGCCGCTGTCCTCCGTATAGCGTCGGATAAATTCGATTCGGGTCTCGGGTTTTGGCAAGGGCGGCGCGCCTACATCGATGTCGAGCATCGTGCGCATCCAGATGTCCTCGCTCACGCACTGATGCACCATCTGCTCATGCACGCTGCGCCCGCGCGGATCGCCGGCTCTCGAGCGTAAAGGCATTTCTTCATCGCGAAATTCGCTCCACGTGCTAACGACCTTGATTCGTTCGGTCTCATATGTTTCCAACAGAAAGTCATAATGCATCGCGCTCCTCCTCTGCACAAAAAGCGAACTTCTTGTGCAAACTAAGTCCCAATTACTTTAGTACGCCTAACACCCTACTTTCGCCTGCCCGTTTTCTGCCCAAGGGTACAGTTGTTCTCGGCTCCGCACGTCCCGCAAACTGAATGCCTTGAACGTTACATACTTGGGACACGAACCTTGGGCTTGGGGCATGCATCGTTCACGACGCTGCTTCCACTCATTCCGCACGCCCCCCTGGCAATCGTCTTGGAGACAACATGATTAACCGACTGGGAGTCATCTTCCTCCTTGTAGGTGCCTCGGCCGCTCTCCCCGCATTCGCGGGCGACAGCGCCACCATGAAGTGCAATACGAATCAGGATCGAATCTGGGTTTACGATTCGCTTAACAGTTTTGACGTTTCGGCCAAACTCAAGTGCGGCGAAACAGTCGAGATCACTGCGCGCGTGAAAGGTTATGTGAAAATCCGTGCCGCCAATGGCACCGAAGGCTACGTCCAAGAGAGTACGTTCCCGGATTTGCCGCCTTTCGTTGATCCGAACGATTCGCAATCGAATGTTTCAATCGCAAAACGAATTGCCCCTCGCGCCGCGACACATCCGGCTGCTCCCGCGCCGACGGGCGCCAGCAATGTCTCGACTCCTGCGCTTGTGGCAAGGCCGGCTCCAGCACCCGCGGTAACTGTCGCTTCGGCTCCGATCCCGCCTCCAGCACCTGTGGCAACGCCAGCGCCAGTTTCTGTTGTGCGCACCGCTGCAGTGGCTTCGTCCTCTTCGGTCGGGTCGGCTGCTGCCATAACGCCATCTCCAGCCGCTCCCGTGACAACAACGCCGCCGCCCGTTGCCGCCAGGAAACCAAGTCCCGTCGCGAGCAGTGCGCCTAAGCCGCAACCGCCCGCGCCTCCGGCAACCGTTTCCACGGCGCACGCTCCGGCTCTTACGTCCACTTCGGCCAGCACTAACTCAAAATCGTCTTCGCCAGCCCCATCCGCAAAAATGGCGAACAGCAAGTCTGCTGCGGCTCCGCCGCAGCCGAGCGGCGCGCATCCGGCACCGACCCCCTCGGTGCCGACGCCCGCCGTCCCGAGCGCTGCAAAAACAGCCGAAACAGCCGCGGCCATTCAGCCGCAACCGGCTCACGAGATCGCGAGCGTTCATACCGTGGCAGCCACGGAGTCGGACGAGTATCCCGCTTATCAACCGGAAAACGCCAGCGCCGACCCAGCCTGCCAATTGTTTTTCTCCGCCTACGGACTCTCCCCCGCTCAAGCTAAATGGATCGCACAGAATCGAAAGAAGCAGTTCTCAAGCATCTGCCCGGCGCCTGACGTTTCGAAGGTTGACTTCGTTATCATCTTCACGCACGACGTAGACTTCTTCGGTTCCACGCTGCCGAGCGTCGTTCACACAGATCACAACGGGTTTTCGGATTTCAGTCCGATGACCATGATCGATACCGCGCTCGTCCCGGTGTCGGAAGCGGACAAATCACGTCGCGAATATGTCTGGGTGTTCAAGATGCAGCGAGGCAACTTCGACCCGGCGAAATTCTCGCCCCGGCGGCGTCCGCAATTCGCGAAGACCGAGTCTCACGCTCCAACGCGAACCGTCGAGGAAGCTTTCCGCTACATCGAGAGCGGCGGCACGAATCACTAGCTCGGGGCCGGTCTCAACACATTGGTGCGATACATCGCCGCTGCTGTCACGCGCATTTCCTCGCGTCTTTACGTATCTGCTCGAGTCATGCCTAGTGGAGCTGGAAGACTTCAAACGGAGAAAATGTGGTTTAAAGGACTGAATTCTAACGATTCTGCGAGGCGCGTCGATTCGGGTGGAGCGGCTGGGATGAGCCGAATGGTTGGCGCAGCCAACGCAGTACGATCACATTCATTCCCGGCTCATTCGAGGGCACGACGATAGACTGCTCAGTCGACGTGTATTGCGGGGGGAGAGGTTGTAGAAGCCAATGTAACAAATATCCCTTCGTCCGGTGCCAAACGGGCGCTACATCCCTACATAGATCTCGCAAAGAGAGCTCTGCCTTTGAGAATGCGGCAGACAGCCGACGCGTCCCCCTTTCACGCCGCGACGACACGGCAGCTTTAAACCTCGACAATCGGCGCTTATCGAAGACGTCGCTCCAAATGTCGTGTAGCGCTTCCTGAAGATCATGACGCCCCTCGAGCGCCTTGGATTTTAGGGTTGGAGATAGAAACGTCCTTGGCCAATTGTTTCGGAGCGTCGCGAGTACGCGAGTATTGAGTGAGACTTTCCGCGTCCTTGGTTTCGTCGCACCCGGCTTGATTGTTTGCCGAGCGGTCAATGGATGCGTAGTGGCCATCGAGTCATCCGACGGGCGGAGCACAGCAGCGTGTTGCGGCACCACGACTTCCGGTTGGTGATGCGCCATCATTGCCGGCACGGGCTCAACAGGCGCAGGGAAGGAAGGCGCGGTCACAGTCTTAGCTGTGCTAGCGACCTGCAAAGGTGTCGCCTGGACGATCGGCAGAGGTGTCGTCGCCTGGACAGCGGGCGGTGACGATTCTGAGATAACTACGTCCTGCTGGGGAAGAGATAAAGCGTCTTGGACCCTGCTACGTACCCGCGGGACGTATTTCTCCTCATCGAAATGAAACTCGCGCGCGACCTCATCCAACACCCTCGCCGGCACCAAGCGCAGATTGCTGGCGTACGCATTGATAAGCGCATGTTCGCACAGCAGGTTCATCACACGGGGAATCCCGCGCGAATAAGCGTGCACAGCTTCTACGGCTTCAAGTGAGAAAATCGGCCTGCCCGCGGCACCGGCGATCTCAAGGCGCGCCCGAATGTAGTCTCGGGTTTCTTTCGGCGTAAGGGCTGCGGTTTTGCATCGGAGAGCAATTCGTTGCTTCAGCTGGCGGGTTTCGGGCCGGTTGAGTTTTCCCTCGAGTTCCGGTTGCCCAACAAGCACGATTTGCAATAGCTTTTCCTGGGGGCTCTCCAAGTTCAAGAGCATTCGAATTTCGTCGAGCGCGTGAAGAGGTAAGCCCTGCGCCTCGTCTACGATGAGCACCGGGACCTGGCCTTCGCGGCAGCGTTCAGGCAGCCATTGTCCCAGGCACATCAGTGCATTGCCTTGCCATCGGGGGTCCGGCCGCACGCCGAAGTCCGCCAGCATGAAATCGTAAAGATGCTTGGGCTCCAGATGCGAATTGAAAATGTACGCAGTTGGCGTTCGGCGCTCATGCAGCCATTCGAGCAATCGCCGGATCAATGATGTTTTGCCGGTGCCAGCCTCGCCAGTGAGGAGGATTATTCCTTCGTGCGATCGGATCCCATACTCGAGCGCCTCCCATGCCTCCTGGAGCCTGGGGGTCATAAACAGACAGCGAGGATCAGGGCTCACCGCGAAGGGGTTCTCCCGGAGACCGAAGAAACTAAAGAAGCGAACGTAAGGATTACTCTGCAAGGCACCCCGTTTACGAATGGCAGTAAGGAGTATTTAAATTGCGACGACCGCAGTATATTAGACCCGGAGCCTACCGAATTCCATCGGGAATCTCTGGTATGGCGTTAGGCGCCAGATCTAGGGGGTTGGGGTACTTACGGTACGCAACCTGTGCCGTATAACTCTGCCCTTACCACGATGCGTTCCGTTGTGTTCTTTTCAACTCAGATGTAGAGTCTTCCCAACTCGGGTGTCGGCAGGTTGTCAACCGCGCTCAGGGAGCCCACCGATGACCATGGAATGCAATATCCGGCACATCAACGACGTAACGATCCTCGATCTGAAAGGGCGTCTCAGCCTGGGTGAAGCGCTGGCCTTCGGACCAGGCAGCGATTTAGTGCTAACCGACGCGATTCTTCATCTGGCGGAAAAAGGCTACAAGAAGGTAATCCTGAACCTCGCCGGCGTGAAGTACGTGGATAGCTCAGGCGTTGGCCAACTGGTTGGAGCTCTTACCACGGCGCGGGGCGAGGGCGTTGCGTTGAAGCTAGTGAATCCCGTGAGGCAGGTCAGCGATCTTCTTAAAATGACAAAGCTCTACACCGTGTTTGATATCAGGGAAAACGAAAACGCGGCAATCGACTCCTTTTCGAGCGGCGCGGTCGCAGGCGCGTAGCGGCTCTTAAGACTGAAAACTGCGAAGCGCTGCCTGTTCGTCCTGAAAGTCGCTAAAAACCGAGTGCAGATTGGTAAGTCGCAGAATTTCCTGAGCGCGAGCGTTCAGATCCACGGCGCGTAGATCTGCATCGTTTTTGCGCGCGGTAAAAACAGCGCGAACCAATTGCCCGATCCCGGAGCTGTCGAGGTACGTAACATTGCGCAGATTCAAGAGCACCCGCTTTCGGCCGTCTCGAAAAAGATCCCGCAGCAATTCGTGAACCGCCTCGCCTTCAATCAGCGTAAAGCGTCCGCTGACGTCCAGGATCGTTATGTCTCCTACCTGCCGAGTACTGGCACTAAAACTCAATCTGCGGCCCTCCGGGACTTTGAGCCGGTCATTCTATCCCATACCGCTCTTGTTTCCTAAATTCTGAGCGAAGCCCAAATCCTCGAGCGGTTGCGCAAGATTTGCCGTGATCTTCTCGGATCCACTGAAACAGTCACCTTTGGCCATCCCACATTTCAAGTAAACGGCAAGACGTTCAGTGTGCTCGAAGAATACAAAAGCGAGTTAGGAATCTGCGTGAAGGTTGAGAAGGAACTGCAAGGTATTTTCCTTGACGATCCGCGCTTTTTTCGCACACCCTACGTCAGGAAGCACGGGGTTACGCTGAAGGTGTGTGCCGCGCCGCTCAACTGGACCGAAATCAAAGCTCTTGTGCGCGGTAGCTAGGGCTCGTCGATGACGGGTACCTTCTAGGCTGCGATTTCGGCGAGCCATGCATCAAGAATTTTCAGCTGGTCATCCCCGATATCGAGGAACGCCACGCCCATTCCCATGGCTTCCTGCGCGTAGATAATTTTTCCTTTTGTTGAAAACGTTCCTAGATCGCGCACAATCTTTAGCTGAATGAAGGTGCTGGGTGGCAGGGTAATCAGAACGTCGATGTAGCAGCCTTTGCGGCTGATTTCGGATACGCGCCCGGCGATGCGCGTATCGCTAGCCGGTTCGATTACCTCAACGTGCGCGATAAAACTATATCGCGGCACCGTTCTCTTTTCACGATAAGATTGACCTGTTTGGGACGGCAGGTCGCTCGTTTCGCCCATGGCGACGCTCCACTGTTCCTTCAGCTTGGCACAACCGCCAACGCCCGGCGAGGCAGCCTTCTCTTTTGTGACGCGTAAGATACCCTGTCCACGCGGACGGGCTTTCATATACCGCAACCTGGGGATTGATCTCAAATGAGTCGGAAAATTATTAATACTTATTCTTGACGACTTGGCTGACAAGCTGGCATTCGTATTTGTGCGGTTACCGGCTTCCCGAATCGGGAAGAACACCGCAGCCGTGCTTTCAATACGAAGCATCCAACCTAAGAACTGGGGATTTAGTAAATCCGCGGTTCATTGCGGCATCCGACAGTACGGCCTGAGAGATAATCGCCGGACTGGTTGATTCGCTTCACAAATCGTTCTAGGCTGCACAAATCGTCATTGTTGTTCGGAATTGAGACTATTCAATGGCTTACGCTCCACGTCCCGGAGATCAGCTTAGAGAGCTTCGAAATCGCCTCGGTATAACTACCAGGGAGGTGGAAGAGCTCAGCCGAAGACTCTCCGAAAGAACCGGCAACGAGGAATATTACATTTCAAACGCTTGGCTGACGCAGCTTGAGAACAAAGACTCGGTCCCGAGCATCTATAAGCTCTTCAGTTTGAGCGTTATCTACCGTTCGACGTTTGCGGATCTTCTTGCATTCTTTGGAATTGATCTGGGGAATAGCGCGCGCTATCAACTCGAGGTTCCGCTGGCCAACACTCATCTTGTCGCATTCGAAACCCCGGATCCGTCAGCCGCCATCACCTTTCCAATCCGTCTGGACCGCAGCTTTACCCTGGAAAAGACGAGTCTGGTGTCCCGAGTCGTTGAAGTCTGGGGAAACATTCCGGTTTCGCTGATTCAGCGCCTGAATGTGCGTCATACGCAATATGGATACATTGGAATGTGCGACTTCACGATGTACCCGCTGCTGCGCCCGGGAACATTCGTCCAGATCGACAATGAGATCGCGAGTATTCGCCCGTCCGCCTGGCGGACAGAATTTGACCGGCCAATCTACTTTATTGAACTGCGAGATAGCTATGCGTGTTCTTGGTGTGATTTGACTGGTTCGCAGCTAACTCTCTTGCCTCATCCGCTTTCCGGGTGTTCCGTCCGGCAATTTAGTTACCCGGATGAGGCCGAAATTGTCGGTCAGGTTACGGCGGTGGCTATGCGGCTGGTGTCGGCTCCAGAATCGGTGAGTGTCGCTGCTCCAAGATTGCCAAAGCGATCTTGAGATTTGAAAACAGAAACTCCGCCAGCAGCGAATCCGTGCCGACCGGAACTGCTACTCGATACGGTGCGAGATCTTTCCATGCGCGCACAAAGTCGCCCGGGGCAGTTCCGGTAGATCGCATATATAGTTCCAATTGCTCTGCTAAGTCCTTTAGCTGCAGCGATGTCAGTTCTTGGAAAGACTCCTGGTGGCAATCGGCCAGAGCCTCGCAGGCGACTTCCGGGGAAAAACGAGCAGCCAGGCCCTGATGCACATAAAGCCCGGTGTTGTAGTCCCTCATTGATGCGAGATAGATCAGGCGGTCAAGCGAGCCCGAGGTGTACGGTAAAGTGCGCCGCCGCAAGTCTTCGGAAGCTGCCAGCACGTCCGCTCGTTTGGCTTTCGCGATCACTTCTACCCTATAAGGTTGTCCCATCCGCGCCAGATTCACTTCCCAGCTGGGCGGGAATTCCTGGTGTTAAGAACGCAAGAGATTGATCGAGGATTGAGCATAGCCGCCCTGCCGTAAGGGCCGTCCGGCGTGCAAAGTCGGGCGCAGCATAAGGGCCGCGCCATTGCATCAAAAACTGTAAGACGCGGCACCTGATTTCAAGGCCCGCAAAATCCAGGGCGATAGAGAATTCCCTCCAGCGGCTCATGTGGGTGAACATCCGGGAACGGCTGACGTGAAAGTCCTTCAGCGCGCGGACCTGCTTCCGAATTTGGCTGATCCATATCAGCGCCAGACGCTTTCTCTCCGACATGAAAAGATTCGTAAGTTTGTTGGATCCAATCGACGAGATATAGGCAAGGTCTTGCCGCCCAAAGACTTGCTCGACAAGTTCGGCCGGAAGCAATCCAACCTGCAGCGATTCCAGCGTTCTCTTGGCCGTTACCAACTCTCCAGCGCTGCCTGCAGCATGCGAAGGTTGCCGGCGCATCGCGACTAGCAGTAGAACCAAAAGTCCTGTGCCGACCGCGAGGAAACTGACGAGCTCCATCATGGCCTATTCACCTTGCTGATGGCCGCACGCATCGTTCCGAGCACCGCTTCCGTCCTTCCAGCAAATGCCTCGTAACCGTTATCGATTTCTGCCGGCATTTCGGGCGGGGGAGCAGGCGCATAAGACCAAAGCGCGAAGGTCCAAATGAGAAGGGAAGCGAGATAAGTATATGGCTGAATCGCATTCCATCCGCGGTCAAATGTGGGTCCGAGGTGGATTCGAAGCACATTGCTCAAGATTGTGCTTCCCACGTACAATCCAAGTCCGGTCATAATCCCGCGCAGATTTCTTCCTACATCGATTCGGTAATAGGAAATGACGATGAGGACTCCACATAGGGTGAGCGCCTGAACAGTCCGGAAGTCCCGCTCCAAGCTTGACAAACCTTCATGGGCAGCTGCGGGCGGCAATGGCAGCAATCGAAACACAAAGTAACCGCAAAGAATTGCAAACATGGCGGCTAGAACAGTCGTCGCAAAGTTTCGAGCGCCCGGATATCTTTGGAAGCTTTTCCGGACTATTTCGAAAAGCACTCCAAAGCCCGCCAGCAGGTTAAGAAACTGTTTCGCCCAGAAGAACTTTGGATACGAACCGTAATGAAATTGATAGATCGGCCAGAGCGCAATGCTCAATGAGCACACCACCGCCATATAAGCGAAAAAGAACGGGTAGTGCGCGAAAAGCCGGCACTTGAGCAAACGAAATAGAATCACCGACTCCAGCACTATGCCGGCAATCCATAGGAGCGAGACAGCCATGTACCTCCTATGGACGTACATCCTAACATAGTTCTAAGGGGAGAACGTAGGCTCTCCCCTTAGAAAATCAGACTCAGGACTGCTTTAGCCCGGGAAGGGCGGCATAGGTTCAGTGCCGTCCATGTGAGGACTGGTTGAAACGGGCACGGGCGAGACGGCGCGCGAGGCGCTCATGGCAAAGGTTGTAGTCTGAATTGTCAACACCGCTACGGCTGCAGTCGCGATCAAGAGAATTTTTTTGGCCTGCTTCATTTTCTTCCCTCCCTGTGGAATAGGCCCTTGGGCCGGGAAGAAAATAAAGAAAGCGCTCAGGCGATTAGCGAATCGGGAGGAATTGCTTGGGAAACGAAGCAGGGGCGTCTTTCTCGCATGCGGATCTCGCCCAGGTCTCTAACGGAGCACCGCAACGAAGCTGTATCAAAACCCGGCGAAATCGGAGCGAGGATTACGCCCGCCTTGCGCGGTCAGCAAAAGGACAGGTAACGGGATTGACACCGATGCGGAATATACGGATGGAGTTTGAAGTCGAAGCCTTGTATTTCTTGTTGCAGGCACACTAGCCCTGACAAATGACTGACACGAGAGATGCGGCACCGCCCGAAGCGTCTGTTCCACGCCAGGAAGAAATCCAGACGCATTTGAAGCACCTCGACCGGCGGCAATGGTGGCTATGGTCGAGCACGGTGGCCGTCATCCTGCTCTTGACGCTCGCAGTCGCCTCTTTTGCATTTCCGGCAATGCTGAGCAGGGAACAGGGCACATACTCATTCTTTCTGAATCAATCGGTGCGGGCGCTCGTGGGAATGGTGTTGATCTTCAGCGTATACGTGGTGTACCAGCAGGTGCTGATCCACCGCATGCGAAACCAACTCGCTGAGCAGATTCAATCTCTGGCAAAAGTCGAAAGCCTCGCATCGGAAGTTTACAAGCTAGCCGCGCTCGATCAACTTACTGGCCTGTACAATCGGCGCTCTGGCGAACAGCGGCTCGCACAAGAAATCAGCCGCGCCCAGCGTCACGGCCGTCCTCTGACCGTTCTGCTTCTGGACCTCAACGATCTAAAAGCGATAAACGACAGGCACGGCCACGCGGCGGGCGACCTTGTCATCAAGGGCTTTGCGGAGCGGCTACAACGCGCAATTCGCGGCTCGGATCTTGCCGTCCGCTTGGGTGGCGACGAATTCATGGCTTTGCTGCCGGAATGCCGCGCAGACGAAGTGCGTCACGTTCTCGCACGGGTCGAGGGACTCGAATTGGAATACCAGGGAGAAAGAATCCGCTGCCATTTCGCGAGCGGATTCACGGATTACAAGCCCGGCGAATCGCCCGCCGAGCTCCTCAAGCGCGCCGACGACGCGCTCTATGCCAACAAGCGCTCCGGAAAGCAAATCGATCGCCCGACTATTTCCGCCGTAATTGCGCAGTCAGTTTCCTGATCGAAGGTTTTACTCGTTCGTCCCGACAGCTTTCTATTAGCTCCGCAAACGGATGTTGATCGCAGGAACATCATCTTAAAAATATTCTTGCGCCCTCCCGAGGTTACTCGTATGCTACGCCCGGTTGTCAGGATTGCCACTATGCCGAAAGAAAAGCCCAAGGTAAATATTGGTGAGGTGATTCGCTCTTACCGAAGCGATCGCGGTCTTTCTCAGGGCGACATCGAACGCCGCACGGGGTTGCTGCGCTGCTATCTTTCGCGGGTCGAGAACGGCCACACCGTTCCCTCGCTTGAAACGCTCGCAAAGATCGCGGAAGCCATGGAAATCAGCCTCGCAGATTTTTTCCCGGGCAGCGACACGCCGCAAGATCGCGAAACGCGCAAAGTCCTGGGCGAACTATCCGAAGAGGAAATTCGGTTTCTCGCGGACATCAAGAAATATTCCACCACACTATCCGACGACGACAAGAAGCTCGTGCTCGCGATGATCCGCAAAATGGCCACCGTCATACCGCCGCCACGCAACGGTAAATCGACGAGCAGCGCCCGCCGCCCCGAATACTAAGTCGCTTCAATCTGATTTTGAACTAACGCCTGTTATCCAGAGCGAAGGTAGGAGTACGATTCCGTCTGACGATGCACTTCGCAGCCCCTGTTTCGTTGAATGGGCTTGCGACTAAATCAGCGGTGGCTCGTATATGTACGCCATGCCGTCTCGCGTCACCGCGTACGCCTTTGCACCGTCCGCGCTCCACCGCAAATCGGCGACACCTTCCGCGGGATATTCGTCGAATACACTTGAGCGGCTCAGGTCCACCAGGAATAGCCGTCCCTTCGCCGAATTTTTCAGCCATGAACTGAAACACACGCATAGCGGCAAATGCGGATGACAGACACACAATTCCGCTCCAAAAGGCAGCGCCTCGGAATTCACGCTTTGCGGCTCAAGCCGGTAAGCCTGCCCCGCCGCGCAATAGACAATCTGCTCGCAGTCGGGCGTCCACGTGAGATCGGTGACGTGTCCCCGCGCGCCGAACACCTTCCGTCGCGAAAGCTTCGTCACATCCGCTACCATGATCGAGTCGTCCGCCCATTCACCCTTGATTTCAATCACGCTGGCGAGCGCCTCTTCGTTCGGGCTGAATAGCGCTCTTCCGAACCCGCCGAATGAACCTTCCTCCGCAAATTCCTCTCCGGCCTGCTGAGGCTCAAGCCAATCAGGCGTTGCGAGTTCTCTGGCCGGTTCGCCGCCCGGCGGGCCACCTCGCGGCTCCCAAACTTGCAGGGCCGACCGCTTTCCTCGCGATGTCGCGACGAAATAGTCTCCGGACGCCGACCAAGCCAGATTGGTCGGGACACTTTCCCACTCGCCGAGGCGTGCCAGATAAAGCTTTCCCTGAAGATCAAATAAGTGCAATCCGGCCGGCCATCCGCTCCACGCACCAGCTAGATAACGTGCGGTCGGAGACCAGGAGAAGACGGCAGCCGATTCCGGTGAGACGGTAACGCCTCCTGCCGGTACGGCAAGCGTCATCGTCGGGACGCTCAGTTCAATGTCGTACAACGCCACCTGTGCTTTTCCGTGATGAACGTGAGCCGATATCGCGCACACCTCTCCCGTTGGAGAAATCGCCAGATGTTGTGAGCGCCCGGTGAAGACCTTCTTGATCAGCCAATTCGAGTCGCGCGTGAGATCGCGCAATCCCCGAGCGACGAGGGCGGACGAACGCACCGCTAGCGCTCGCGCTCCCGTCCGCGCAATTTGGTTTGATATCGGAGTGTTATGCGTTCCCATTGTGCTTATCAGCTAAAGCGTCTGGTAGCCACCTGCTTTGGGTTTGGCCAGTCGCAGCCTGGCCTGCTCGATCTGTTCATCTACCTTCGCAACCATTTCCTGAAGGACGTCACGCCCGAACTGCTGCGCCTCATCGAGTCGCGACTTGAGCTGGAACAGATCCGAACGAAGCAGCTCCTGCAGCTCCGCTTCCATTTCCGCCAACCGTCCGCGCATTTGCGAAATGCGCCGGATCACACGTACCAGCTCCGCGCCCGAGCCTTCGCCTTGTACGGCCTCTGGGCTGTGTTCGTATTCAGTGAGAATCTTGGCAAGCTGCATTTCGTCGCCCCGCTCATATGCCTCGTTCGCCTGGCTCATCAGCAGCTGTCGTTTGGCTCGGTCTTCGCGGTCTGAGGTCAGGTCTGGATGGATGCGTTTTGCGACGGTGCGGTAAAGCCGCTTCATTTCGGGCGACGCTTCGAAAGCGCGCGGCGCCGTCTCGGCGCGTTCGCCGGCGGCGGACTTCGTTTCATTCGCGCGCGCGCGGGCGTCGTGCGCTGCTTGCTGCGCTCGATCATTTCCGGGCTGCTCGGCCGCCAGTTGTTCGGCGATCTGAGCCTTCAGTTCGTCCAGTTCCGCATAGCGGGAACCGACGAAGTGCAAGTACCTGCGCTCGAATGCGCCGAGCTCAGCGCGCAAGTTTGCCGTGCGCAGTTCGCGCTCGGTCAATTCCGTCTCGAGGGTAGTCTGCTCGAGCACCTTGCGAGCAAGCTCCCGCTCCTCTGGTTTGATCGCCGTGGTGTCCGTTGATTTCAACGTCATGCTGCTTCTCGCTCATCAAATTGTAGCTTGCGGCGGACTTCGTGCTTTGCTTACATGCCTTCGGTTTCCAGAAAAGAAAGTGGCCGCATCTCGCCCATTCCGCGATCTATTACCCCCCATTTACCGTAGATTAGGGAGATTAGGGAGGGCTCCGAGTCTGTGTTTTCAAGAGCTTGCGGCGATTTCTAATCGCGAAACCGTAGATTAAAATGCGCCTATTCTTGGCTGGCAGCAGCCGTTATGGGCGAACCCGTGTACGGGGCGAAGCCGGGCGGATGGAAGTGTAATGGCGGGAAGTGTAATGGAGAATTGATGCGAAGTTAAGGTGAAGGGCTCGGCGGGGGCGATACCAAATCAAGCCACGATTCGCCAAATACCTGCCAAGAAGTCCTAGAGTGGATAATGCCGCCATCTACCAATTGACCTGTATTTGAGGGAGTAAAGGAGTCCTGTACGATTATTGGCAGCTGTTTGGCAGTGGGAACGAATGTTACCCTCTACGCGACGAACATCGCTGCTGATTGTTTTCATCGTCGGCTTTGCGTCGTCCGCTCGCGCGCAACGGTCACAATCCCCCCTCGCATCTGTCGAATGGCACCGCTCGTCAACAGCATCGTCCGCGTGGGGCAGTTCTCCGGCAAAAATTTCGTTCTTGTCGGTATCGCTAGCTTCTAATCGATCGACAGTAAACAATAGAAGCACGAATTTTGATGACGAACATCGGTTCGCAAATAGTACAGGCGAGCGGAATCAGGCGACCGACCTCCTCCGTATCCAAGAGACAAGCACGCCCTTCGCAACCGAGTCGCGCGTGCCAGTCGCGCCTCTTTTGGGCGCGCGTCTGCAGTTGAACATTTCCGTTACGACGGTTCGCAATGGAAATGTAATGCTAGGACCTATACCTGCCAGCGAGACTCTCCACGCGCCGCCACAGTCCCGCTCTGCCGACCTTTACGGTTTCGGCGTAAGCATTCCGCTCAGTCGAGGCGCCCAAGTGCAACCATCCAAAAACTTATTGCGTACTGTGGCGCGCGTCATGCGCGGTGACTGATAAAGTGCGCAGTACAGTGCAGGTTCGCCTGTTCTTTTTTTGACCCAAGGGTCAATCCTCGAGGTCGATTGGGTTGTGTTAAGGTGACCTTCGCCCGCACGCGATCGCGCGTCGCACGCTGTGCCACATTTTGTTCCTGTCTCGTACTACGGAATCCACCCCGCTCAGCTTACAGCGATCGACCGAGGGGGAGGGCAATGGCCCTGTTTTACGATTGACCTGCCAAGCTCAATTTCCTTGGAGGTAACAATGACCAAAGGATCGGGCTCACGCATCGCGCTGTTATTTGTGTTCTGTGCACCCTTCCTCTTCGGAGGGGTCCGAACCCATACGATTAAGGCCTCCTCCCTGCCACCCATCGTTGCGCAGAACCAGACTCAAAGCGCGCCCGAGGTAAGAACCTTCACCGGGAAGGTGCTATCGCAGAATGGCGAGCGGTTTATTGCGAGATGAAGCGAACGATGTCTGGTATCACCTGGACGATCAACAACAAGCAAGAAAATTCGCCGGCAAGAACGTGCTGGTCACAGGCGTTCTCGACGGGCGCACGGATATGATCCAGGTGCGCGAGATCACTGAGGCGAAGGCCTGAAGCAAGCGCCCGCGAACGGAGGATGCGTCAGAGTCAGAACCAATCGGGGAAGATGAGGTCGATAAGGCCAGGCGCCCAGTAGGAATAGAACTCTTCGTCGCAGATCTTGTACTTGCCGTATTTTCCCCTGGCATGGGCGCCCCAGTCCGGTTGAGTCCCATCCAGGTCGGTGAACCCATACTCGCGGGCCAAGCCCCAGGTGCTGTAGACCCGTCCGCTCTTTTTCATCACATCCGGATCTGCCGCTAGCGCTACAACCGCCCGGCCGATATAGCGGGCGATTCCGAAACCATAAAATCTTGAGGCGCGTCATTTTGATCTTTCGAGTTCACGTTGGCATTTTTTCGTTTGCCGGCATCCTTCCAATTAGCTTCGGTAACTCCAAAATGCGCCAGCACACGTTCTGAACGCAGGAATCCCGGCGTGAGCGCGACGGAGGCGATATCGCGCTTGCGCAGCTCACGGGACATGGCAAAAGCAAGCCGAATCACGGATATTTTCACGAGATCGTAGAAAATATTGCCTCGATAGTAGAAAGCGTCGCCGTCAGTGATCTCGAAAATAATTCCACCCGTACGCCCCAGCATTAGCGGCGCCGCGTAGTGCGCCGTGATGATATGCGAATGGACAGCCTGCTTCAGCATTTGAAGACCGTTCTCGAGATTAACTTTCCAAAAGGGCTTGCCAAACTCGGTAAGCGCGTCGCCGCCCCAGACGTCATTCACCAGAATATCCAGATGCTTGTGACGGCGCTTGATTCCGGCTACGAGTTTTTTCACTTCGGCAGGCACCGTGTGATCCACTCGCACGGCGATGCCGAGGCCACCCGCAGCTGTAACGAGTTCAGCAGTCTCCTCAATTGTTTCGGAGAGGCTGGGTTTGGTCGGCCGTGCGCCGGCTCTGAGCCGTGAGCTGCGGCCGGTACAGTAAACGGTTGCGCCGGCCTCGCCGAGCGCCACTGCGATGCCCCGGCCGGCGCCGCGAGTGGCTCCTGCGACCAGCGCGATTTTTCCTTGCAAGGCTTTCTTCGTTTCTTTGTTCGCCAACTTAGGCATCTCAGTCGTCCTCGAGCAAGTGTCTCAAAGTTTCACCGTGCTGTCCCACGACGAGAACGGCGCTCGTCGGCGTGCCCGTGCAAGGTCCGCACTCTTAAAAGTTTCGTGCTGGAAGTCCCAGAATTTCGCGCACTTTCCGTTTTCTCATTACCTCGGCTGGACTTGTTCCGCTGCGCTCCAGCCATTTTGTGAATTAGCCGATACGCACTCGATGCTCGATCGGGATGCTCTTGTCACAAAAGGAAAACGAAGGTCGACTTTGTGTTACTTTCCCTTCCAGTTCCTCCGTGTCTCTGAGCCTCCGTGGCCAATCCTTCTCGCTTCGTCGCGGATGTGATTTCATAGTTGCGTGCCCATCAGCCCCGCTCGAACGATCGCATTCGAAGCGCTGCGCCGCGTCGAAGCCGAGGGCGCGTATGCAAGTGACGTGCTCCACGCCGAGCTTGGCGCCCGCGTAGCCTCTGATAACGCCGCGCTCGCCACCGAAATCACTTTCGGAGTGCTCCGCTGGCGTCGGCTTCTCGATTTTCTGCTCGATCGCAATCTGAAAAACGTCACGGCGCAACTCGATCTACCGGTGGCACTCGCGCTCCGCATGGGTCTTTACCAGCTTCGCTTCCTCGAACGCGTTCCGGCGCGCGCGGCTGTAAACGAATCCGTTGAACTTGTAAAAAGGGCGCGAAAAGCATCCGCGGCTTCGCTCGTAAATGCTGTTCTTCGGCGAGCATCCACGGAAGCGGGCGAATGGCCTGTCGGCGCTGCAACGGAGTCAGTCGAACGGCTATTGCCTGCGAAAGTGCATCTGGCCGATCGCCTTGGCATTCTGCACTCGCACCCGACTTGGCTCGTCGAACGCTGGCTCCAGAACTTCGGAGAATCGCCGACGCTGGCGCTTCTCAAAGCGAACAATCACACACCGAGTTTGACTTGCGCGCTTCACGATCCTGCGCGACGCGAGGAGGCCTTCGCTGACTTCAAGAAAGCGGGGCTGCACATCGAGTCCGGGCACCTGCTTAGCGCAGCATTCGCGTCGAGCGGCGGAAGCCCAGCGCGCACTGAGTCGTTCCGCAAGGGCTCGATTTCGATTCAGGATGAAGCCTCTCAAGCCATTCCGCTTCTGCTCGGGGTTAAATTGGGAGACGTCGTTCTCGATCTGTGCGCGGCTCCGGGTGGCAAGACTCCGCCGCTCGTCCGCGCCACCGGTGCGAAAGGACTTGTCGTCGCGGCCGACCGTCATGCTCACCGCCTTCGGGCAATGCGGAATCAGTTCGAGAGGCTCGGCCTCGACGGCGTGCAGATCGTCGAGCTCGATGCAGCTAGCGAACTTCCCTTCGGCCGTCAATTCGATCGCATCCTCGTTGACGCGCCCTGTTCCGGCACAGGAACGCTTGCGCGTCACCCGGAAATTCGGTGGCGCTTGCCCCCCGAACAGCTTTCCGAATTCCATCAGCTCCAAGTGGGAATTCTCGCGTCGGCGATTAAACAACTAGCCCCAGGCGGTCGCCTCGTCTATTCGACGTGCTCGATGGAGCCGGAGGAGAATGAGGACGTCGTAGCTGAAGTCTTGGCGGGAGCGCCGCCAATCAAACGCGTGTCGCAAGATGCAGTCGCGAAATCGCTTGCACCGCACCTCATACCCGGCATCGATCCGCGAAATCTAGTCGATGCCGACGGCCAATTCCGCACATCGCCTGCCACGCAACACACCGACGGTTTTTTCGCCGTGATAGTGGAAAGGCAATAAACCGCACCACCAGTGCGCGAACGGGCGGTGTTGTAGCGCCACCCTTCAGGGTGGCATCTTTTCTTCAGGCGAGAGTTCGCGAGCGGCAACTCGCACGTCAACGCCTGCCAGTCCCATGACCCCATTCAATACAGACTGTGCGCTGCGCGTCTAAAGCCAAACGCTACAAGACCGTAACTCTTCTCGCGATTTTCCCTTTCCTGTTTTCAATTTCCTCGCTAGGCTCATCGTCAGGAGCACACGCATGACATTCCGCGAGCGCCTCGAATGGGTTTTTCGCATGGCACTGATGCTGTTCATACTGGCTTCTGTGGCATTTTTGAGCGCGCTGCTAGCCGTTCGCTTCACGATTCAGGGACGCGAAGTCGCGGTGCCCGACGTCGTCGGGAAAAAAGCGGTCGAAGCACAACAGATGCTGCAGGGCCAAGGCGTGAATATCCGCATCGAGGATCACATCTACAATTCCCTTCCCGTGGACGAAGTCGTGCGCCAGAGCCCGCCCGCCGGAACGAAAGTAAAGGTGGGTCAATACGCGCATGTGGTCCTGAGTCTGGGTCCGCAAAAGGCGACCATTCCGCTTCTAGAAGAACGCAGCCTCCGCGCCGCGAGAATTGAACTGTTGCGGAGCGGAATGCAAATCGGTGAAATTTCGTCTGTCTATCTTCCCGGCACTTCGAGCGACGAAACGGTTCTCCGCCAAGACCCCGCACCAGGAAAGACAGACATCACCAGTCCCCACGTAAATCTTCTCGTCTCACGCGGCCCGCGTCCCGAGGCTTACATGATGCCGGAGCTCGCTGGCCTCACGCTCTCCGAGGCGGAAGCAAGAATGTCAGCAGCAAGCCTCAAGCTCGGCAAGCTCACGTTCGTGCCGACGTTGGGTGCACAACACGGCGTGGTGATCACGCAGCCGATTCCGCGCGGCTCCCGCGTGGAGGCCGGCACTCCCGTCGATCTGCAGCTATCTCAATAGCCTGCAAATGCTTGTGCTAAACTGCCCGCTGGCGTCATGAGCTATGCCCGTATAGAAATTGCACCTTCGATCCTTGCCTCCAATTTTGCGAACCTGGGCGAGGAAATTCGCAAGGTTGAGCAAGGCGGTGCGGACGTCCTTCATGTGGATGTGATGGACGGCCACTTTGTACCGAATATCTCAATCGGGATTCCCGTGGTCGAATCCCTGCGCAAAGCAACCCGCCTGCCCCTCGACGTGCATCTCATGATCGAATATCCGGAGGAATACATCGAGGAATTCGTACGCGCAGGTGCCGACCGGGTTTTGGTCCATGAAGAAGCTACAGTTCACCTGGACCGCGCCCTCGCAATGATTCGCGAGCATGGCGCAGAGGCGGGAGCGGTGATCAATCCAGCCACGCCCGTCGTCATGCTCTCGGAAGTGCTCGATAAGGTGGATACGGTGCTGGTGATGTCCGTAAATCCCGGATTCGGCGGCCAAAAATTCATCCCTGGGGCATTCGATAAAATTCGTCACCTCAGCGAGTGGCGCGCGCGATATAATGGCGCGTTCCGGATCGCGGTGGATGGGGGAGTCGATCTGGAAAACATAGCCGAGCTTGCAAAAGCCGGAGCCAACACGTTCGTTGCTGGGACGTCTATCTTTCATACATCTGATCCGTCGGCTTCCGTGCGCCAATTGCGCCAGCTCGCAAACAATGCTCTCAGTCAGAAGGTTTGAGCGGAAAGAGCCTGGCCCAAACTAAATGATGGCGGGGAAATAATGAAAAAGCGGAGATTTTTTACAGCATTTCTAGGAGTGGCTATTTTTTGCGGGATCAGTTCCAACGCCAGCGCTCAGCTAATCAAAAAGCCAGCGAAGAAAAAACAGCCCGCCAAGACGGCAGAGACAGACGTCAACTCCTCCGCTCAGCCCGATAAGATCCTTTACGATCGCGCGCTCGAAGACATCAAGCACGGGCGCTTTACCGAAGGCCGGCTCTCGCTTCAAACTTTGATCAACACGTATCCCGACAGTGAGTACTTGGCTAAAGCAAAACTGGCCGTCGCGGACTCCTACTACAAAGAGAACGGCACGTCGAACTTGACGCAGGCGGTGGCGGAGTACAAAGACTTCATCACATTCTTTCCGTTCCTCGAAGAAGCCGCTTATGCGCAGATGCAGGTCGGAATGGCGCACTACAAAATGATGGAGAAGTCCGACCGCGACAACTCGCAGGCTCAAATGGCCGAGGACGAGTTCCAGGCCATGCTCCTGAAGTTCCCGCAGAGTCCACTTGCTCCGCAGGCGGAGCAGCGTCTTCGCGAAGTGCAGGAAGTCCTCGCTGATGGCGAATACAAGATCGCCCACTATTACTATGCCAAGCAGGATTATCGGGCTTCCGCCGCGCGCTTAATGGAAGTCACCAATCGCTATCCACTGTACAGCCAGAGCGATGAAGCTCTCTGGATGCTCGGTGATATTTACTCGCGCGTTAAGCAGGGATCGAAAAACGAAGACCAGCGCAACTACTGGGGCGCTTTGTCCGGCAAAGTGTATGTCCAAATAGTTGAGCAATATCCCCTCTCGCCGCGCGCACAGGACGCAAAGGCCCGCCTCAAACAGATGGGACTTCCAGTGCCGGCATCGAATCCGGATGCCGTTATCCGGATGCAAAAAGAACGCGATTACGAAAGACAACACCACCAGAATGCGCTACTCAAGGCGCCTAAAGAAATGCTCCATGGGGCGCCAGACGTTTCTCTCGCTGCCCATGTGGGCCAGCCGAATCTGAATCCGCCGGACGACGCTGTCGCCGCCAGCGAAGTGTTGAAACCAAATTCCGGCGCAGGTTTCACTTTGTCTAGCTCTGCTTCGGGGACCGGCGTCACGGATTCTTCCGCTTCGGCCAATTCCACCGGACCGACTAAACAAGAGGATGCCGTCACCTCTCAGGGCACCATCGAATCCGGCTCCGCCCCGGGTAGGACCCTTGGCATCCAAATCATTCAACCGCCTGAGGCAAGTGCCCCACCCAGCGCCAACACCGGAACTGCTGGCACAAATGCCCCCGCCGCGGCAGCTCAGCCCACAGCAAATTCGGCAGATGCCCCTGGAAACGCACCTGCTGCGGCGGCCGCGACGTCATCCACCGCAGCCTCGCCCAGCGCGCCAACAGGCTCTAATGGCCAGCCAGCAGGCACCCAGGCGGCAGGTCAAACGGATCAGTCCTCAACGGATTCCTCTAGTTCCTCAACAACTGGCGAAAGCACCGCGCCAGCGCAGAGCAGTTCTACCGACGACTCCAAAGACTCCTCGAGCAAGAAGAAAAAGGGCGTCCGGAAACTGGTTCCCTGGTAAGAACCCCGTTTACCTCCTGCTAACATCTGAGGCACGCCTGTACTTCGTCTCCGTTGACGCCCCTGATGAGGGGTGCTGCAATAGAGCAGCGAAAAGTGTCGGCGTGTCGCTGTGCAGGTGCGCCGCGAGGTGGTTCAGGTGCCCAGAATTCTGGTCGCGGACGACAATGCCAACATCCAGAAAATGGTCGTGTTGGCGTTTGAAGAGCGCGGTGTCGACGTAATTGCCGTCGGTAATGGAGAAGCGGCCGTACGCCGCATTCCTGATGCAAATCCGGATTTGGTTCTCGCTGATGTCTTCATGCCCGTCCGCAACGGCTACGAAGTCTGCGAATTCGTTAAAAAGGACAGCCGCTTCGCTCACATCCCCGTCATTCTTCTGGTTGGTGCGTTCGATCCTCTCGACGAAAAAGAAGCGCGCCGCGTCGGTGCTGATGGCGTTCTGAAAAAGCCATTCGTTCCGCCCGATCCGCTTATCGCCATGGTGATGTCCGCGCTAGAGAAAAATCCCAAAGTCGCGGCAGAACTCGCCAAGGCGCGGGAAACTCCTCCAGAACCGCCGCCCGTGATGGAAATTCCGGCAAAGACCCAACCCAAGCCACTTCCCGATTTCCCGGAGCCGTCCCCGGAGGAAGCTACCGCCATCTACGGTTTTGGCAAAGGCGTTCGCGCTGTCGGCGACGAACCTGAGAGCGCAGACGCGAAAAGACCGAGAGCTCCGGTTGCGAAAGCGAAGGACAGCGACGGAGATGAAGACGATTTCGACGAAGCCGCCACAGCCACGGATTGGCGTCGCACCGGTGGAGTGGATTTTGACATTCCAGAAAATACCGCGGTCGATCCGGCATATTCCTACGGCAAAGATTTGGCTCCAATCACGTTCCCGTCGGAAAAAGAGGTTCCACCGAAGCGAATTCGAGTGCGCGATGAAGAGCTCGACCAACCCGCCGCGCCGCCGGTTCCGTTGGGACAACAACTCGCTCCGAAACCCATCGAAAGCTCGCCTGCGAGCGCGGAGCAGGAAACTCAATCCTTCGCGCCATACGGCATGAGACTTTCCGCCGACCCATCCGCCTCCGCTGAGGACGCTCCGTCTTCTTGGCACGAGAGCTCGGCGTTTCAGTCCGCAGTCAATAATCCCTCAGCGCTTGAGGAAGAACGCCCGGCACCCGCATTCATCCCAAAGAAGGACGAAGCTCTCACGGCAGCCGACACCAAGCAATCCGCGCCCCCGCCGTTCGCAACCAAGAGTTCTCAATCATCAACTCCTTGGACAGACCTGACTGCGCCACCGTCGGAATATCCCGAAGGCAGCTGGATGACGGAATCGAGCTCAGCTCCTGCGGCTCGTGTTTCTGAGCCCGAGCCCGAACGCGCATCGGAGCCGATCGCTTCAGCTCCCGCATGGCGCCTGGAACCCGCTCCCGCTGTGCCTGCATCTGCGGAATCGTCCTGGCGTTCACCGCTTGAATCGCGGCCGGAGGCTGAGCACCGCGTCGAAGTGACGCCAGAGCACCGCGCCGGTGAGGCGCCCGAGGAAGAAGAGCGGCCGCGCAAGAAATCGTGGTTCTCGGATGCCATCGAAGCCGTCCGCGAAGTTGTCCAGGGCGGCTCGCCCGCTCCGGCTGAGCACCCTATCGGCACGTCGCACGTGGAAGCTGGCTCCGAGCCGGTTTCTGAGCCAATGCCCGAACCTGTGGCCAGCGCGGCGCTCGCAGCGCCGGTTCGTGAACAACTTCATGAACAACAACTTCATGAACAACCCAGCGCGGCCGAGACTCCCGAAGCATCGTCGCACCTCGGTGACCGCATGAGTTTTGAGACGAAGTCCGACGCCGAGCTCCTCAGCATCGCTGCGGAAAGCACTCCGTCGCGCAAGGATCCCGCGCTCGTAGAGCCGGCACCGGCGCAGGTTACGCCCGAACCTTTGCTCGTCCGTGACGAGCAGCCGGCGCCTTCGTCCTACGAAGATCATCAGGAGCAAACGGCGCCGCTTCAATCCTTCCCGCTTCCGGGCGAATCCGAACCCGTCAATGGCGAACCCGTCTCAGACCTGGTCGCGACTTCACACGATGACACGCCCGTTTTCGCCGCCGCCCATGAACACTCGGCCGCTGATGAATCCGCGCACGCTCATTTTGGCGAGCGCATCCCGACCGCGCCTCCGCCAAACCGTGAGGCCCTTGCCGGAATTCCATTTCTGATACCTTCGGCTGCGACTCTTGAACATGTAAATTCCCCAGAAGCTCCGGCGCCGCAGACGAACATTGATGAAGTGGTTCAAAGGGTTCTCGAACGCCTCGAGCCTCAACTGCACGAATTGCTCTCGAAGAATCTGCTGAAGCCTCTCGTCGAGAACATGCTCCAGCAAGAGCTCACGAAGAATAAGTGACAATCCGATCAGGATTTTCATCCTGAAGACGGCGCTTCTGATTCAGGACGTTTGAAAGATCTGCTCGGATTTTGTCTCTCCTGCTTCCCTGCCTCCTGCCTCGTTTGCTTCCTGCACCGCCCCATTTGACGCTTCACACTCGCCGCCCTTATATTAATTGTTTCTCCTTCGCACAAAATTCAAGCAGGCGCGCAAAGGAATAAATGCCCCGCGAAATACCCAAAGCCTACGAGCCGCAGGAAATCGAAGCCCGCTGGGCCAAGGCGTGGCTCGACGAAAACCTTTTCCGCGCCGAAAATTCTGGCACCGACGGCGGTGCGCGATTCTCGATCGCCCTCCCGCCTCCCAACGTCACCGGCTCGATCCACATGGGCCACATGCTCGAGCACACGCAGATCGACATGCTCGTCCGCTGGCACCGCATGCGCGGCGAACGCACCCTCTGGCTCCCGGGCATGGACCACGCCGGCATCGCCACGCAATTCGTCGTCGAACGCATGCTCGCGAAGGAAGGAATCAAGCGCCAGGATCTCGGCCGCGAGGAATTCGAGCGCCGCATCTGGCAGTGGAAAGCGGAAAGCGGCGGCGTAATCAAAGGCCAGATGATCCGCCTCGGCGCCTCCTGCGATTGGACGCGCGAAAAATTCACGCTCGAGCCAGCGCTCTATCGCGCCGTTCTCGAAGCGTTCCTGCGCCTCTATCGCGAAGGCCTCATCTACCGCGGCCGCTACATGGTCAACTGGTGCCCGCGCTGCCAGACCGCCATCAGCGACCTCGAAGTCGTTCACAACGAGCGCAGCGGCCAGCTCTGCTACATCCGCTATCCGCTCATCGACAGCGCTTCGCCGCGTCCGAACGAGAGCCTTGTGGGTCACGGCTTCAGCCGTGACATAAAACCCGAATCGAGCGCGGGGGCTTCAGCCCCTGAAGTTCCAGCCTACCTCGTCGTCGCCACCACGCGCCCAGAAACCATGCTCGGCGATACCGCCCTCGCCGTCCATCCCGACGACGAGCGCTACAAGCACCTCATCGGCAAAGAAGCGACGCTGCCGCTGATGAATCGTGAAATTCCAATCATCGCGGACACGTACGTCGACCGCGAATTCGGCACAGGCATCCTCAAAATCACGCCCGCGCACGACCCGAACGACTTCGAAGTCGGCAAACGTCACAATCTTCCGGAAATCGACGTGATGACCGACGACGCGCACATGAGCGAAGCCGCCGGAAAATATGCAGGCCTCGAACGCTTCGTCGCGCGCGCCCGCATCGTCGCCGACCTCGAAGAGCTCGGCCTCATCGACCGCATCACCGAACACACCCACTCCGTCGGTACCTGCGACCGCTGCAAGGCCATCATCGAGCCACGCCTCTCGACGCAATGGTTCATGAAGATGAAGCCGCTCGCTGAGCCCGCCAAGAGAGTCGTTCTCGATGGGCTAATCGAAGTCGTCCCCGATAATCAGCGCACGATCCTGCTCAACTGGCTCGAAAATATTCGCGACTGGTGCATCTCCCGCCAGCTCTGGTGGGGCCACCGCATCCCGATCTGGCATTGCGCCGATTGCAAGGAGATGGTCCCCGCGCTCGACTCTCGAGTCGAAATCATCGACGGCCACGCGCGCGCCGCCGGCGTCCCCACAAAGTGCCCGAAGTGCGGCGGCTCGAAACTCACGCAGGATAAAGACGTCCTCGACACATGGTTCAGCTCCGGCCTCTGGCCCTTCTCCACGCTCGGCTGGCCCGACGACACCCCCGACCTCCGCACCTATTACCCGACGAGCCTGCTCATCAGCGGCTACGACATTCTGTTTTTCTGGGACGCCCGCATGATCATGATGGGCCTCCATCTCAGCGGCGACCGTTTCGAATCGCAAAGCGCTGCATCCTCCGCTGAATTCGGCTCCGCGGCTCATAACGAACGCCTTGTAGGTCACGGCTTTAGCCGTGACGTAAACCCCGCCACAATCACGGGGGCTTCAGCCCCAGAGGGAAACATGGCGTCGGTAATTCCCTTCCACCGCCTCTACCTCCACTCCCTTGTCCGCACGGCCGAAGGCGCCAAAATGTCGAAAACAAAAGGCACCGGCGTCGACCCCCTGCAACTCACCGAGCAATACGGCACCGACGCCATGCGCTACATGCTCGCCAGCATGTCCGCGCCCGGTACCGACATCATCCTCAGCGAAGACCGCATCCTCGGCGCCCGCGCCTTCGCCAACAAAATCTGGAACGCCGCCCGCTTCCTTTTCTTCAACCTCGAGAAAATCGAAGCCCAGGGCATCACGCTCGAAGACCTCGCCGCGCCCGAAATCCGCGCGAAAGCGCCCTACTCGGTAAAAGCTGAAGGCGATCTAGTTCACCGCTGGATTTTTTCGCGTCTTTCCGCCGTTGCGGGCGAAGCGAACAAAGCGCTTGAAGATTTCCGTTTCCACGAAGCCTGCCGCATCATCTATCAATTTTTCTGGGGAGATTTTTGCGACTGGTACATCGAGTGGGTCAAGCCTCAGCTAGCCGACACAAATCAAGAAATCGCAGTGGCCGCATGGCGCAACATCTTCGCCGCATTCGACGCCGCCCTGCGCCTCCTGCATCCGATAATGCCATTCCTCACCGAAGAACTTTGGCACCGCCTGCCGCAACAATCAGGCGCCCGCTCCATTGCGCTCGACAGTTTTCCGCAGGTTAGGAAGGATTTGCTGAATCCAGAGGCCGAGAGGGAAGTAGACATTATTAGAAACGTTGCGGCAAAGGTCCGAGAGACGCGCGCCGAAGCAAAAATTGAACCCAAGAGAGAATACCCAGTCGATCTCTCATTCCTGAATGATGACGCACACGCCGTCATTCTTCGATATGAAGCGCTCCTCCAAACATCGACTGCCTCAGCGATTAACATCATTACCGGCCATCTGAATCCGTTTGGCGGCGTCGTGCGATCAAATTCGGATGTCGAAGTTAAAGTGTCGTTCGATCAGGCGGTCGACAAGAAAAATGAAGTCGCCAGACTCAAAAAGGAAATCGACCGCCTCGCCAAGGACATCGAATCCAAAAAGTCCCGCCTAGCTGATGAAGTCTTCCTAAGCAAAGCCCCCGCAAAAATCGTGGACGACCTGAAAGCAACGCTCGCGTCACGCACCATCGAGCACCAAAAGCTTCTCGACCGCCTCGCCCAACTCGAATAACGCAGCCCATCTCAATGTGGTTTTGGTTGTAACGTCGCCGATCCAGTTTCTTCGGTGATCGTATATCCAGGCGGGATTTCAAAGAGCGAAGCATCTGGCTGCTTGAGGGTCAGATGCACAAGCTCAATTCGGCCAGTGCCTCGCACGGGGCTCGATAGAATTTCCACGAGGGTTGCACCTAGTTGGTCCGAAGCCCATATCTCCCTGATCCTCGGCAGGGACGCCTTAGTTTCAGAGTTCGCGTCATCGGTACGCGTAAACCGGCCCCCGTGGGCTTCACCACCTTCGATCAACCTGAAGCCGAGATCTTCGAATTCAACGTTTGGCATAGGTTTCGTATGCGCATTCGGGAAAATGTGCCCCGTGCAGAGATGAGGATTCGCGGCCACGTTAGTTGGCGCAGACGAAGCACCACGGCGGACAGTTGCAGTTCGAGTTCTGCTGCTTAGATGGATAAAAACGTTCGACACCGGATCGCAAATCAACGTGATTCGCTCTGCCCCTGCAATCTCCGCCTCTGACGCATTCGGTTCAAGCACCTGTATGACTCGCTCAATCATTACTCGCCCCGTGTTGTCGCGCGCCACACGGCCAGGAAAAACGTGCGTTCCTTTCGTTCCGTCCTTGGCGACAAAGTCCGAAGTCTGGACTCGATCTCCCAAAAACGGCTTGCCCGCTTGCACACTCACCTGATCTACACCCGAGGATCCCACATGACACTGAGCTCGCGCCGGTACGACGTAGATACTTAAGCAAAAAACGAGAGTCGCATACCTTACGCTCGAACCGAAGGAATGACGCAGCATGGAGGCCTCCGTGGAACGCTCCAATCCTACTCCCTGCCCGGCCTACAACGTTGAATACACCACCGCCACAAACAAATCCGCTTTCACCAGTCCCCCGCCCCATACCGCATCGAATTCTGCTGTGGGCTTCGACGCGACCGTCTCCTCCACCGATGCGCCCGCTCGTTTCTTCGCCTGCACCCGCTCGCGCACGGTCACAAGCATCTCCCGATATTTGTCCAACCCGGCCCTGTCCGAAACCTTTCCGTGCCCCGGCACGATCTTTGTTTCCGAATCGGCGAGCGTCAGCCCTCGCGTAGCACCCGCAATCATTCCGTCGATGGTGCCCCCTGTGGACTTGTCAATGAACGGATACAGCTGGTTAAAAAACACATCGCCCATATGCAGCACATTCTTGTTCGCATACCTGACGTAAATATCGCCGTCCGTATGCGCCGGCTGAATGTAGCCCAGCTCAATTTCTTCTCCGTTGAAATACAGCCGCATCGACTCCGTAAATGTCTGCGCTGGCCACGCGTCCGCCGGTGCCGGTTCGAAATGCAAACCGAACCCGGCCACGTCCTGCGGTGTCGACAGCCTCTTGCGCGTATTTTCATGAGCGCAGATCATCGCGCCTCCCTGATGGATCGGTGCATTACCGTCCGTGTGGTCAAAATGCCAGTGCGTATTGATCAAAATCTTCAGCGGCGCATTCCCGATCGCCTCGAGCGACGCCTTCAACTTCGGCGCCACCGCCGGAAAACTCGAGTCCACCAGAATCTTTCCCTCCGGCCCGTCCAGTGCCACCATGTTTCCGCCTGGCCCGTGCAACCAGTAAATGTTGTCGCGCAACTTCTGCGTCTCGAGCGGAACCGCCGCCATCTGCGCCCGCATCTGCGCCAGCCGCTCCGCGCTACTCGCCTGCTGCAAGCCGTCCAGTACGCCCGAGCCCACGCGCCCGCTCGAAGCGGACCTCAACACTTCCGGCACAAGCCCCGCGACAAATCCGCCGCCCGCCAGCACAGCGCCTCTCCGCAAAATCTCCCGTCGACTCACTCGTCCCGCCGCAATCGTCATCATGATTCCTCACTTTCCTCGCTGGATTCGTTTTCCACGTCACTGTGAAACTCGCATGTCATCCTGAGGACATCCGACCAGGATGTCCGAAGGATCTCAGCGTACAATTTCATCGAACCGGACAATTGGGTTTCCACCCGCACCGGTCGTCAGCGCTACGGCGTCATTTCCGTCAGCAGCTCCACGGAAACCAACCGTTCCGGCGAATCGGACTTCGCCTCAAACAACTTTCGCCACTGCGGATTCGAATTCTCGAACGCCGTCCGCGCTCCATACGCAGCCATGTCCTCGTATTCGATTACGAGAATCAATCCGCCTGTATCCGGCCCCGGCACTGAGCTGCGAAAAATCCTCACGCCTTTCGGCATCACTTCACTGTTGAATTCCGGCCCGGCCGCTTTCTGTAGCTTTTCGATGAAGTCGCCCGTCCGTCCCGGCTTCACGTCGTATCTGAATATCGCCAACACCGACATTGTTGTGCCTCCCTTTTGAATGCGCGCGGTATTTTATCGTGTGCGCTTCGCCGAGGCGAGATATCTGCTGCAATTGCAACGCACTGCGCCGGCTGAATCGCAGGTGTCTTCGCATGCATCCCTTTAGTTAGGGAGGGAAACATGAGATTCGCTAGAACCGTGTTCACAGTAGCCGGAATGTACGGCATCGTTGTTCTCGTTCCGCCGCTTTTCCTCGAGTCACAATACGGCCGCAATTACCCGCCGCCCGTGACCCATCCGGAATTTTTCTACGGCTTCTTCGCACTCGGTATCGCCTGGCAGATTGTATTCTTCATTCTGGCCACCGATCCGATCAAGTATCGCGCGATGATGATTCCATCCATGCTCGAAAAAACAGGATATCCGCTCGCGCTGATCTTTCTCCATCTGCACAATCGTATCGCCCCGCGCATGTTCGCTCTCGGCAGTCTCGACTGGATCTTCCTAATCCTCTTCGCGATCGCCTACGCCAAAACAGGTCCCCACGCAGTAGATCTTCGCATACCGCTGGCCTCTCCGGGTTCGGGAGTCCGATGGACTCCACCGAAGTCCTGAAATCGGACCGGCCGGCCCTTTGACGTGTCTTTCCCTTTTGTCGTTGTCTTTTTCTTTTATCGGAGCGTCGTCGGCTAATAAGTCCAGCAACGCGCGAGGCCGAATTTTCACGCCGCGTTGTATAATCCTCAGCCACGCAGGCCCAAAGCAAGACTCCATCCGGGAGGTCGCATGAAAATACTTCGGCCGCTCGCACTTCTCCTCGCCCTGCTTCTCGCTCTACCCGCTTGGCCGCAGGACGCCGCCAAGCGCCTCACCAATCAAGACATCATCGAAATGACGAATCTCGGCTTATCTGACGAGGTGATCATCGCCAAAATCCGCAGCGCGAATGGCGCCGATGCTTCCAAATTCGATACCAGCGTCGACGGCCTCAAAGCCCTCAAAGCTGCTAACGTATCTGATGCTGTCATCAAAGTGATGATCAACCCCGCTCCTCCGCCCGCGCCTCTTGTCACAGCGCCTGCCCCAATGACCCTCGATCCGAATTTTCCGCCTCCCGAAGTGGGCGTCTATTGGAAAGATGGTCCCACCTTCGTATTCATCGAAGGTGCCGCGATCGCGCGCACCAAAGCCGGCGGACGCGCTGCCAGCTTTGCCACCGAAGGTATTCGCGGCCAGCACTGGGACGCAATCCTAGAAGACCCCACCTCGAAGAATCACGTGAAGGATCGCCGCCCAATTTTTTACATCTACGTTCCCGATGGCGCGAGCGCTGCTGACTATGCTCTGCTCAAACTTCAGAAGAAGGGTGACCGCCGTGAGTTTCAGGTGGGCTCTTTCGGCGGCATCGGCGGCGGCAAGTCCGGCGTCAAACGCGACAAGGAAGTTTCCTGCTCGTCCGAACACGTCGGAATCAGAATGTACAAAATCACCCTCAACGAAGACCTCAAGCCCGGCGAATACGCCTTCTTCATGGGCACCGGCGCTCAGTCCAACATGTCCTCCGGCCGCGTCTCCTCCTCATCCGGAGGCAGCGCCAGCGGCCGCGTCTACGATTTCAATATTCCCGAGTAGTTGAAAACTGTTGAATCCTGTTGATCACTATGCTACCGTCATCGCTGAGTTATGCGAAGTGAGCAAAACTCGGCCAGTACCACCGTTCCCAAATTGGGAATCAGCCGAGGTATGTCCCTGCGCCTGGGCACCGTTCGTGCCGCCCATCGCGGTAAGCGGCTAATCGAGAATACGCGATTAAGATCCAAGCTAAGCTGCAAAGATTCCAGGTGGTTGCAAATTTCTAATCGTGAACGGATGGCGATTTTTCGTCGCGCATTCTCGCTTCTTTCCAGCTCCCAGCGTCCAGCTCCCAGCATCCAGAATCTAATCGCAAATCCGGAATTAGAATTCCCATGATTATATACTTGACAAAAGCAAGGTAAGTTGGGACAATTAACCATGATGAATCGCAAACCTCACTTCTTCTTAGGTTTAGCTGATGCCCCAACTGTCCTAATCTCTCGCCGTAAGTCCTTTTTGATGGATGCCAGCAACTTCCTCGTTGGCACCTCTTTCAGCATCCGCTTTCTAGCCTTTTCCATAGCCCTCTCCGAGTCCGACGACCTCAAACTTCAAGCGGAATGCGAAGGAACCATTTTTGTAACGCTCAAGAAGATTGAGGAAGATTCTCAAATCGTCTGTTTCTTGGCGTCCGTCAATAAGCCAAATGCTACCGCAATTCCCGCATTGCGCCGGAACAACAGGCGGCTGTTTCAATGGGCGAATTACTTTGGCATGGCACTTCTCGCATTCGTATTCAATTGCCGTAATGTCTTTTGGTTCAATCGTGCCCCTAGTCTCGATAGTCATACTCTCTCCAAGGTGACGCTATGAATCTAGTTGATATAAACACCATGTTCCCCACCGATGAGAAATGCCGCGAATTGCTCACTCGCTTGCGCTGGCCAGAAGGTGTCCAGTGTCCGCGATGCAAGATGATTGCAACTGAGCTTGAAACCGAAAAGACTCTCTACTATTGCAAGGATTGCGACTACCAATTCAGCGTGATGGCTGGAACAATATTTAATGATTCGCATTTGCCTCTGACAAAATGGTTTCTTGCTACTCTGCTTCTCTGCGAGGCAAAGAAGGGCATGTCGGCCTGCCAGATTCAACGCACGCTCGGAATCAGCTACAAGACGGCATGGTATCTCTGCCATCGCATTCGCGCCGCAATGATGCAAGCAGATAGGCCGATGCTCAGCGGAAAAGTCGAAATGGATGAAACGTATGTCGGGGGAAAAGCGATCGGCAAAGAAAATAGATTGACCAACAAGGAAATCGTCATCGGCATCCGTCAACGTGGTGGCGACCTCCGATTCTTCCACGCACAAGACGTAAAAAGTGGCACCCTGCAAAAGTTCATCCGCGAGAATATCAGTCAAGACGTGGACGTGCTCTTTACCGATGATTTCAAATCCTATCGCGGAGCAGCGAAGGAATTGCGGAAAGAAGGCCGTCACAAGACGATTCGGCACAAACTCAGGATTTACGTCAAGGGCGACATTCACACTAATACCGTAGAATCCGCGTTCTCCCTCTTGAAGCGCGGTGTTATCGGCACGTGGCATCGAATCAGCGCGAAGCATCTTGCTGCCTACCTTCAAGAGATGGAATTCAGGTTCAATCGACGGAAGCGTTCCGACCTTTTCTTGGATACGTTGCGCCATATGGTTACGGCCCAGACTCTTACCTTTGAAAAGCTGACCGCATAATGAGCGAATCTGAAACATTTCTGTATTGGTATCCGGTTATCAAATGTAAGTTTTGCCCGGAAGATATTCCTCTTCCGCATGACCTGCTTGAAGAACATCCGTGGTACTCAGAAGAAGATACAGATCAACCGGACTGGCCTTCGGGTGGATGGAAAGCAATCTTCGCATGCATCTCATGCGGTCACGTGTACGAGTACAGTGCTGAAGCTGTCCAGTGGGATTGCGTTCCCAAGTCGGCCCGAGCGAAATACCACAGCGATGCAATTTGTTTTTGCGCAGAATTTCGATGCGCCCGAAAAGACTGTAGAACTCCAATAAAACTCCATGTAGTAACGGGGAGAAGCGATGAATTAGGGATAATGCGCTTATTGCGACATCCCTTTTTTGTTGGTGACTTACCATGCGGACATCCAATCCTTCCATTGCCCGAACGCGAGTATCAAATTTATCGCGTTATGGATTTTTGAAAACAAAACCAAATTCCTTTAAGCTCCGATGTCAGTCGGGCTTTTTCCTAAACTTACAGATATTTCGATTTCTTCTTTCGGTGCGCTCGTAAGAATTCGGATTCTTCCCGCAACGACTCCTTGGGTTTTGGCCACTCGAATTTGAAAGTCGGTTTCAACCCGTATTCCTCGTACTTCTCTTCCAGGAATGTCATACCCTCCCTTGATAGCACCAATTTTTGAAGACCTTCTTCCGGTGACTTGGGTGGCCCGATAACTACAATAATTGTGCTATGCCCGACGCCCTCCGCGATCTCTCCGAGCCTCTTGGCTTCATATGTGTGATACAGCGTCCGACCCAATCCTAAAGCTCGGCTTTGATGTCGCTGGTAGAGAGCAGGCTCCGCGACATATGCCCCAGTTCCTATGCACGCGAAATTATCGTGATGAGTGACACTACAATCACGCTCGACCACAAAAATGTAAGCATGGGATTCGATAAACCCTGCGACAATAAGTTCGGCATTTGAATCTATCTGGCTAATTTGATTATATGTTTCAAGTACTTTTTGTTGCGGGAATTTCCGTTTATTAGCCTTCAAATATTCATAAGACACGCTTAGATTTTTGTGCACAATCTCATCAGCCAGTTCCTCACGGAAAACCTCGCCGATACCTTTCATGGTTCTATAGACATTGTTCTTGTTGGGAGTTAGGCGATTAAGGGTGGCACTAAAAGTTCTAGCAAGTTGCGTGCACCGTGATAAATCTCCCGACACCAAAGCGGGCCAGTAGGCCCCCGCCCATTGCATCTTTAACCCTATCTCAGCCGAAGCGGCCCAATTACCGATCTTCATGTCTGAGCAAAACACAAGGTATTCACCTGTTTCGTTCTCACGGCACTTTGTAGCAATGCACAGTGTCATTTCCGACTTCCTTCTGGGAAGCCGTTGTGGATTTGGGTCGAGGCGTAGAGGCGGCTTCGGGGTCACAGTGCACCCCCAAGCCTACTTTTGTCAAGTCTATAATCCTGAGAATTCCTTCTAACTCACTCAAAACAAAGATCGGCGACAGTTTCTAATCGCAAATTTTTTGCGATTTTTCATCGCACTTTTCCGAGCCTGGCTTTGAGTTTACTTGTCACTCGCCACTCGCTTGCCCAGAGCAGGCTCGTTGCCTGCGAAGGGTCACTCATCACTTCCCTTCTAATCGAGACACCGCGATTAGAATCCCCCGTAACTCCAACAAAAAAAAGCACAGAATCGATTCCTAATCGAGACAATTTGGCCATTTTTCAAATCCGTTTTCCGTTGCACGGTGTAGCTCTCGTGCCCGCCGCGCCGGCATTTTCTTCTAATCCCCAGCCTCGAGCTTCTAGCCTCCAGAATCTTGTGCCGTCCGCTCGCGTCGAGTATGCTTCGTTGCCTCCGATGGCCACCACCGCGCGCATGGCGACCCTTCCCGGCACCACCGACCGCCGCATCGACGCTTTGCTAGCCCTGCTAGCCGAAAATTCGACCATCGTCATCAGCGGCGCGAAAATCGCCCAGGAGATCGGCGTTTCCCGCCAGCAAGTCTGGCGCTGGATCGAAAAGCTGCGCGCCCTCGGCGTCCGCGTGAAAGGACACGCCGCCACCGGCTATCACATCGAGCGCGTTCCCGATATCCTCGCGCCGCAACTCCTCAGCAGTCAGCTCGCGGGGACGGCCTTCGCGCGCCGCATCTATCACTTCTTTAAAATCGACTCGACCAACAATGTGGCAATGCAGCTTGGCGAAGCCGGCGAGCCGCACGGCGCTGTCGTTCTCGCCGAAGAACAGACCGCCGGACGTGGCCGCGCCGGGCGCAAATGGCTTTCCGAGAAATCCGCGGGAATCCATTGCACCGTCCTGCTCCGTCCGCAGATTCCGCCCGCCTACGCGCCGCTACTTACTCTGGTCGCTGGCCTCGCCGCTCGCGATGCGTGCGCGGAAGAACTGAACGACCGGAATCTGGATATCCGCTGGCCCAACGATCTGCTTTTCGGCGGGCGAAAATTTTCCGGCATCCTCACCGAAATGCACGCCGAGCCCGACCGCGTCCATTACGCCGTGATCGGCATTGGCATCAACGTAAATCAGACGAAAATGCCTGGGGAGCTCGCCGATATCGCCACTTCCCTTCGAATCGAGACGGGCCAGCCCCATTCACGGCTTCAGCTTTTGATTCGGTTGCTGCGTCACCTCGACCGCTACTACAATCAATTCATCGCCGAAGGAGCTGAGCCGATCCTCCGGCGTTTCGCCGAAGTCTCGACATATTTCAAAGGCAAGCATGTGAGAATTTCGACCGCCGCCGAAACCTTTACCGGAATCACAGCTGGACTTGAGCCGAGTGGCGTCCTGCGCGTCGCGCGCGATGACGGTCGTGGCACCGAGCTGATCCTCTCGGGCGACGTTAGCGAGGCGCCCTGATGCTTCTCACGCTCGATGTCGGCAACACCAACACAGTCCTCGGCGTCTTCCGCGGCGCCGAACTCGTCGCGCACTGGCGGCTCACCACAGCGCGCGATCAAACCATCGACGAATACGGCATCCTCACACGCAACCTTTTCACACTTGCCAATCTCGAGCCGCGCGAAATCGGCGGCGTGATCATCAGCTCGGTCGTGCCGCCTCTCAATTCCACGCTCGCCGGAATGGCCGAGCGCTACTTCAGCAAAAAAGCGCTTTTCGTCGAGCCCGGCATCAAGACCGGCATGCCCGTGCACTACGACAACCCACAGGAAGTCGGCGCCGACCGCATCGTCAACAGCGTCGCCGCCTTCGACAAGTACGGTGGCCCCTGCATCGTCGTCGATTTCGGCACCGCCATAAATTTCGACGCAGTCTCCGCGCGCGGCGAATATCTCGGCGGCGTCCTCTGCCCCGGAATCGGCATCTCGGCCGACGCGCTCTTCGCCCGCGCCGCGCGCCTCTTCCGCGTCGAAATCAAAGATCCTGCCAAAATCATCGGCACCAACACCGTCGCCTCAATGCAGGCCGGCCTCTTCTACGGTTACACCGACATGGTGGACGGCATCCTCGCGCGCATGAAAGAAGTGATGGGCGCAAAAACAAAAGTGATCGCCACCGGCGGCCAGGCCAGCCTGATCGGCAGCGCGTCGCGCCACATCGAAACCGTCGACGAATACCTCACGCTCGAAGGCCTCCGCATCATCTGGGAGCGCAATCAGACAGGCGCGCAAGAGCGCGGCGCAGCGCCAAAAAAAATCTCTTCAGTACGCCCCAGGACCTGACCGGCCTCGCGGCCTTCATGGAAACTTTCAACTACTTCAACTATTTCACCGAAATTGAAGAATATTTCTGGCGCAAACGCGGCGCGCATCTCCTGGTCTCGCCACTCGATTGGGCGATTGTAGAAACCTGGCAGAAAGCGGGCGTGCCTCTTGAAGCAGTACTCAAAGGAATCGATCGCGCCTTCGAGAGTTGGTCGCGCTCGAGCCGCGCCGCCGGCGGGCGTCAACTGAAAAGCCTCGCGTACTGCGTCGACGCGGTTCTCGATGCCGCCGAAGAAGCGAGCGAAGCAGCCGCCGGCTCGGGTCCCGAGATCAAGCGAACCCAGCCCGCCGCCGAACCTTTCTCGCGCGAAGAATTGAAAAAATATCTCGAACGCAACGCGGCCCGGCTTCGCGCTGCGGCGGAAAAGAGGCGCGCTACCCACGCCGCATTAGCAACGCGCCTCGACGAGACCGCGAAACGCCTCGACGACGCGCGAACGCTGCTCGAATCACCTTCGGCGCTCGACCTTGAGGATCTCGAACGCCGCCTCACCGTGCTCGAGGAAAAACTCACCGCGTCGCTTTCGTTCGATGCCGACGAAGAGGCTATGCTCGCGATTCGCCGCGAAATGGATCGCTCGCTCGCCCCCTACCGGCGTAAGATGTCCGCTGACCAGATCGCTCAGCTGGAACGTCAGTACATCCAAAAGCGCCTTTATGAATTTTTTGAGGTCCCGCGGTTGAGCCTTTTTTATCTCACGTAACCGGACAGCACACACACCGATGCCGACAATGGACGTGACAATCGAAAAGCTCATCTACGGCGGCGAAGGCCTCGCGCATCATGATGGCTCGACGGTTTTTGTTCCATTCGTGCTGCCTTCTGAGCGAGCCGCGATTTTGCCGACCGAGCAGAAGAAGAAATTCATTCGCGCGCGGCTGGAACGGGTGCTCGACGTTTCGCCGGAACGGATCGCACCGCGGTGTCCGCATTTTGGAGTCTGCGGCGGCTGCGACTATCAGCACATCCCCTACGAGGCTCAGCTCAAATACAAGACCGAAATCCTGCGCGAAACGCTTCGCCGCATCGGACGCATCGAATTCCCCGGCGAGATCACCGTTCACGCTTCGAAGCCCTGGAACTACCGCAACCGCGCGCAATGGAAAGTTCGCCCGCTCCAAGATTCCTCCGCGAGCGACGCGGCGCCGGCCGATCTCGACAAACTCGGCATCGGCTACTTCCGCGCGAATTCGACTGCGCTTTGCGCCGTAAGCGATTGCCCGATTCTCTCGCCGCTCTTGCTAAAGACTCTTCTTGTGTTGCGCGACGCGCTCGCGGCTGGGGCGCTGCCTCGCCAATTGCGCGAATTCGAAGCTTTCAGCAACTCAATTGATTCGAAGCTGCTTCTCACCGCCACATTTGCCGGGTTCCCTCCGCGTGCCGCGGAGCTTGACGAGAAAATTCGGTCGCTCGTGCCGGAAGTCGAAAGCCTGCTCTTTCACGATCCCGGTCGAGAGCGTATGGAGCTGTTTGGCCCCGGGTTCATCGAATACGAGGCGCGCGGCCAGACATTTCGCGTAGGTCACTTTTCTTTTTTTCAAATCAACAATTCGCTCGTTGACGAGCTGGCCCGTGAGGTGGTCGATCGAGATGAAGGAGGCCGCCTCGCGCTCGATCTTTTCGCCGGTGTGGGCCTTTTCGCTACGGCCCTTGCAAAGAAATTCGAGCGCGTGATCGCCGTCGAGGCGAATCCCGCAGCCGCGCGTGACCTTGAATCGAACGCTCGCGGCGGCCCGATTGAAGTGCGCGCATCCGATGTCGATCGATTCCTCGAACGATTCAAAGAAAAACCCGAATGCGTCGTGCTCGATCCGCCACGCGACGGGATGGTTCGGCCCGCGCTCGACCGGCTCGCAAAGATTCAGCCCGCCCGCATCTCGTATGTTTCTTGCGAGCCGCCAACGCTCGGACGCGATCTGGCCGTCTTGCTCGCAGCCGGCTATGAGATACTCGACATCCATCTCTTCGATCTCTTTCCGCAGACATTTCACATGGAGGCAGTGACCCGGCTTCGCCGGCGCGAATGAAGCTTCCCACTCTCTGGATCGTCGCAGCATTTGCAGCGGGCATCGGTCTCGTCACGCGATGGCCTCAGCATCCGCTGATGTGCGCAGCCGTTGCCGCGCTAGCGATCCTCGCAGGCAGCGTTCTCATCTGGCGCGGGCACCTCATCGCGGCTGCCTTCTGCGCGCTCGCGGTGTGGACAGCGCTCGGCGGCCTTGCACTCGGAATTGAGCTAGCGGTCGTACCGGCGGACCACGTCACGCGCCTGATTGCAGCGAATCGCATCGATCTAACCGAGCCACTGCGTTGGCGCGGACGTCTGCGTGAAGATCCGCTCGTGATGCCCTGGGGCCGCCGATACGAAATCGACATCGAGCAAGTGGAATCCGCCGGGCAGATTCTCCCGGCGAGCGGAGGCCTGCGGGCCAACATCTACAATAATCCGAGGCAGCCGATCGACATTTCCGAGACGCTTCGAGCCGGTGACAGGGTTGAAGCTTTGGTTCGCGCGCGGCCGCCGCGAAATTTTCTCGATCCCGGTGCGTTCGATCTTCACGGCTATCTCGCGCGCCAGAAAATCGACTTGATCGGTTCGTTGCGCAGCGGCGAATTGTTGCGCCTCGTTGACCGGCCGCCGCCGACATTACTTCAGAGACTAGCGCGAGCCCGCGGCAATCTGCTGGCGCGGCTGGATGCGCTCTTTGCGGGCCAGCCCGATCGCCAGGCGGTTTTGCGAGCAATGCTGCTGGGCGACCGCACGTTTGTTGATTCCGAAACCGTGACGGCATTTCAGAAAACAGCCGCCTACCACGTTCTTGTTGTGGCTGGATTGCACGTCGGCGCGCTCGCCGTATTTTTCTTCTGGCTCGGACGCAAGTTGCGATTCTCGGTCGGCGCCACGAGCCTCGTCACGTTCCTCGCGCTCACCGCTTATGTCGGGATGGTTCAGGACCGTCCCCCGATTCTGCGCGCGGCGCTGATGGTGGCGCTCTATCTGTGTGCGCGGCCATTTTTCCGGCGCGTCGAACTGCTCAACACGATTGCGCTCGCCGCCCTTGTGATTCTCTTCTGGAAGCCGTCCTTGCTTATGGATTCCAGCTTCGAGCTTTCATTTCTCGCCGCCGGCGTGATCGCGGGCCTGGCGCTTCCCTGGATGGACCGCACGAGCGCACCGTACCGCGCGGGACTCGCGCACCTGGGCGATGTGACACGCGACATTGTGCACTCGCCGAAAGTAATTCAATTCCGCATCGAGATGCGAGCCGCTACCAACTGGCTTGCCGCGCGGATGCCGAATCGCTTCGCGTCACGCGCGCCGGCGCTGCTTGCTGCTCCAGTTAGCGCTGGACTCAGGCTCTGGGAAATTGTGCTGCTCTCGGCCGTGATTCAGTGGGGCATGATGCCGATGCTGGCCCAGGATTTTCACCGTGTGAGTCTTGCGGGTCCGTTGAGCAATATCCCCGCCGTGATTCTCACTGGCTTGATCGTCCCGCTTGGTTTTCTCACGCTTCTTGCCACGTTTCTGTGGGCGCGCTTGTCTCTTCTGTTCGCCCGCATGCTCGGTTTTCTCGCGGCATTGCTTCTTCAAATCGTGAAGTGGGTCAGCACATGGCCGCGAGTTTCGTATCGCATTCCGGGGCCACCGGTCTGGTTGATCGTGGCTTTCTTTGTCGCGCTGATTTGCGTGGCCGCTGCAGCGCGCGCCGCGGTGGCGCTTCGAGCCACCCGGCTTGCGCGCCGGCAATTCGCGCCCCCGATTCGACCTCTGGAATGGGCCTCTGCCCTTGCGCTCGTCGCGCTGACGGCCCTGGTCGCTATGCATCCATTCGCTCCGGCATTGAATCCAGGAAAACTGGAAGTGAGCGTGCTCGATGTGGGACAGGGCGATTCAATCTTCACTTCGTTTCCAGATGGCCGCACGATGTTGATCGATGGCGGCGGCCAGCCCGGGTCGGAATGGATCGGCGGTCATCGCTCGGGAATCGACATAGGCGAACAAGTGGTCTCGCCTTATTTATGGTCGCGCGGAATCCAGCATCTTGATGTGGTCGCGCTCACGCACGCGCATCACGATCACCTCGACGGATTGCACAGCGTGTTGCAAAATTTCCGCGTCGGGGAATTATGGATTGGCCGCGACGAGGAAACCGCTGCATTTGAAAATCTGCTAAAGGAAGCGCGTGAGCGCGGCGTTCGCATTGTGCACGAGGCAAGCGGAAGCAAATTCAATTGGGACGGGGTCATTGGTAACGTGCTGTGGCCTGCGGATCTGACTCCCGTCAAAGAAGCATCGAACGATGATTCTCTCGTACTGCGCCTCGAAGACGGCAGCGTGCGATTCCTGCTTGCCGGAGACATCCAGAAGAAAGTCGAGCAGCGGCTCGTGGGCGAGCATGCGGAGATTACAGCCGATTTCCTCAAGGTTCCACACCACGGCAGCAAGACGTCATCCATTCCTGATTTCGTCGCCGCTGTCGCGCCGAAAGTAGCCGCCGTTTCCGCGGGCGAGGCGAATCCCTTCGGTCATCCGGCGGAGGCCACGATCGAGCGCTATGCGCAGGCGGGCGTGCACCTGCTGCGCACCGATCGTAACGGCGCCGTCACGGCGCTCACTGACGGCCATTCTCTGACGGTAACTACCTTCGCCGAATTTCACCCAAACTGACGATACCGATTGGGGATTTGAGAATCGATTTCCATGGAACTGCTGCGGGATTATTCCTCCGAGGAATCCGAGGAAGACGAAGCGGCGTTGTCCTTCAAGTATTCTTCGATCAGTTGCCGCGCTTTGTCGGCTTGCGATTCGAGGACGAGGATGTCAACGCCGTGGCCAGCGTCCAGCGGTTCGTTCAACGGAAATGGATCGGTCGACTCGGAACCGGGCGAGTAAATACCATTGCTAGCGAGGAGGCCTCGGATGACCATTGCCTCCTCCGCATTCCCCGCGGAATAAGCGACAACTACCTTCCCCTTCGAGTGATGCGAATCCGGTTGTGCGGCCTGGCTCATATTTTCCTGCTCCCGAGTACTATTGCGCGAATCATGCATCGAAGTCCATACTATTTAGCGAAATGCCACAGGCCACTTCCGAAGACGAAAATATTTCCCGCCCGACCCAGGAACAAATCGACGACGAAAGCCGCCGTATTCGCAGGCTGCGAATCCTCGTTCAGCTGACGATCGAATCGATCGCGGCAGGCGATCTAACACCGGAAGAAGCGTCCGGCATGATTGCAGCCACGCGGCGCGTCGCTCTTGAAATGTTTCCAGGCAAGGAGCGCGCATTCGACTTGCTGTATCGGCCCAAGTTCCAGCGCGTGATGCATGCTGTGTACCGGCTGCAGTAGCACATCTTCACGTTCGCTCGTTCTTCTTAATATCCGAACCGGGCGCGAATCCATATTCGCAGCCAGACCATTCCCATCGCTCCAATGGTCCCCAAGAGCGCTCGATATTCACGATTCCGGCGATACTGCGCCCATGAAAATCGGCCAGCGCCGTTATCATCCCTAGTGGACTCCACCGGCGATTGCCATCCTCGGCTCGCAAAAATACTCGGAAAGAAAAGTGGCACGCGGGAAGCGTAGGCGTCGAAGTCTGTGCCAAACCTCATCCGAAGGTCTTCTTCTTCATTGCGCATTACGGCGTAATAGAAAATCGCGAAGTACGCGCTCACCAGCAAACCAGCGATCCACGAATGGCCTGCAACAACGAATCCTGCCGCCAAAACGGCGCTTCCCAGATATAGCGGATTGCGCGTCAACGAATACGGGCCGGTGACAGCGAGTTCGCGGTCTTTGCGCAGATAGCCCGCAGCCGCTGCGCGAACGATCAGGCCCAACGCGGCGACGATCGTTCCATACGCAATCGACCGCCACGTTGGAGCCGCGAACAGCCAGTAAACAATAGCCACCGGATAGCCAAGCCGGACGCGCCAGCGCATCCAGAATTTTCTAGGCTGCGACTGATTTGCCGTTGCGACTCGATCGGCCTGCTGGGTTTGCGCCATCAGCCCAGCTCCATGCGGCGCTCGACGGCCTCTACAACTTGGTCCACTGTGATGGATAGCATTGCGGAAGAGTAGGATGCGCCTCGGGCGTAGGTCGTTATCGAGTGGCGCGGATTTCGCACGGAAACATCATTCGGCGAAAAGGACCCGTTGCGGGCGGGATCGGTGGGGCCGAACAAACCCACGACTGGCGTCCCGAGCGCCGAAGCGAGATGCAGCGGTCCCGTGTCAGCAGAAACCATCAGCTTCGCGCGACGCAGAAGAGCCATAAGCGGACCGAGCGTGAGCGGAATTTCAAGCGGTGGCGTATTCCCCGCGGCGCGTATAAGTTCGCTCGCGAGGCGGTCCTCGCCTGGGCCGAAACTCACGATCCCGCGCCAACCGTGGTGTTCTGTCAGCTTGCGATGCAGCTCGCCGTAGCGTTCCGCCGGCCAGCATTTCGAAAGCCAGCCGCCACCGGGATTTAGCACGTAGAAATCCGTTACGCCGCGGTTCTTCAGTTCGCGCGTCACAAGGTCATCGTCTTCCGGACGAATTGCGAGAGGAAATCTTGGCTGACCGACATGCGCACCAGCGCGCTCCACTAGCGTTCGGTTGTGGTCGACCTTGTGCGGTCCGCGCGGATTCACACGGTCGGTATACAGCATCGCGACGAGGCCCTCGCGCGCATAGCTGCTTTGAAAACCGATTCGGCGCGGCGCGCCCGAAGCCAAGGCAAGCAGCGCTGATTTGTACAACCCTTGAAAATCGATCGCGCAGGTATAGCGAGCGGCGCGCAATTTGTGAATCGACGATGAGAGCGCACCGGCGCGCCTGCGATCGTATGTAATCACTTCGTTGAGGTCGGGATTCCCTTCGAGCAATCGCTGCCAACGCGCATCGATTACCCAATCGATCTGAGCTTCCGGAAATGTATCGCGCAGAGCGGAAGCGGCGGGCAGTGCGTGGACCACGTCGCCAAGAGAGCTGAGGCGCACAAGGAGAAATCGATGCTCAGGCCAATTTTCGCCAGCATCTTCGTGGCGCGGATCAGGCATTGCGCTCGCGGTGAATGCGCGTAATCACGTCTCGCGTGGAATGATCTTTCGGATCACCGCAAATTGCGGTGCGAATGCCGAGAAGCGCGGCGAGCTCTCGCTCGGGAACCGTGTCCACGGTGTAGTCGGTTCCCTTCGCGTGGACATCGGGCTGAAATTCGCGAAGCAGCGGGTTGACATCAATTTCGTCGAAAATGATCACGTAGTCCACTGCCGCTAATGCCGCTACGACCATCGCGCGGGCCCGCTCGGTCATAACCGGACGCCCGGGACCTTTGCGCTGCTGAGTACTGGAATCGGAATTGATCGCCACGACCAAGACGTCACCTTCCGCCCTCGCGCCCTGTAGATAGCGTATGTGACCAACGTGGAGCAGATCGAATACGCCATTCGCAAAGACAATCTTCCGTTCCGCACGCCGGTGTTCTTCCAGCACAGCGTGAAGGCCTTCGCGGGAAATGATTTTTTCACGGGTGTCCATGCGGATTCAACGCTGCGCGGTTGCCTCGCGGCGCAGTGTGGATTCAAGCTCGGCTCGGGTGACGGTGGCTGTGCGACGCTTCATTACCACGATCCCGCCCGCGTAGTTCGCGAGATGCGCCGCTTCGAAATAGGAAGCACCTGCTGCGACCGCAAGCGTGAACACTGCGATAACGGTATCACCGGCGCCCGTGACATCGACTGGCACATCCGAGCCGTAAATTGGAATATGGCGAGCCCGCCGATTGCCGCGCGCACCATTCTGGAATACCGCCATGCCGTCCTTGCCGCGCGTCACGACAAGCGCTTCCACTCCCAATTCGTGGAGCGCACGTGAGCCAAGCTCGTCGAGGTTGCGCATGTTGTTGCCGATTTGCACCTGGTACGCCGCCTCGAGTTCGGGTTCATTTGGAGTTGCGGCGGTCACGCCCGCGGCGGCGTACTCGCGCAGGCGATAGCGCGAGTCGAGCATGATTCGTTTTACCGAAAGCTTCCGAACGAGCTCAGGCGTGGCCGCGCCGAGACCATAATCGGAAACGAGCACGGCGTCGGCTCGCTTCGCGAGGTGGCGTGCTTTAAGTTCCACGGCCGCTTGCACTTTCTCGGCAAGCGTTTCATTGGGCTCACGATCCACGCGCAGGACCTGTTGTTCAGTAGTGTGCGTCCAGCCGGCGAGGAAGCGCGTCTTGGTAGTGGTCAGCCAATTCCGCGCGGTTACGATGCCGGAGGTGTTTATACGCCTTCGCTGAAAGTGATCGAGAAGCGCACGGCCGCCGGCATCTGTTCCCAGGACACCGACCGGAACAACGCGAGCGCCCAGGTCAGCAAGGTTGTTGACGGCGTTGGCTGCGCCACCCGGATACGCTTCGGTGCGGCGGTGACGCAGGATCAGAACCGGCGCTTCACGCGAAACGCGCGAGATTTCGCATGAAGCGAATTCATCGAGCACAAAATCACCGACGACGCAAATCGTCTGTTTTGAAAACGCCGCCACGATATCGAGCAGTCGCGTGAGATCCACAGTCGCGTCCAACGCGCGCTTGTTCGCTTTGTGCATCGACTGCTTTCGTGTTTTTCGAGTCGGGCTCAAAGAATCTCCGCCGCCGGTAAATCGCTCACACACGCTCCGCGCGAAAACGTATCACAGCGCGCTTGAACGCAGCAATCAGCTCCGCGCTGGATGGTATGGGACGGTTCGAGCGCTATGGTCCGACGTCAGATTTGTGGGGCGCGATTGTAGACATCATCGTGCACCAGAAATCCTGCTCCCGTCCGACGCGCAGCGATATCGCACAGACCCAGAAATCCATCGCTGTGGCGCCGCACGGGCAATTGAATCTGTCTTTTTCTGTGCAGATGAGCCCGCCCGCGCCGGCCGCCCGTGCCTCCGCCTCGATTTCGTGGACGTCTCCAGGTGTGTAGCGGTAATGGTCTGGAAAAAACTTGTGCCCAACAATTTGAAATCCCCAACCGCGCAAATCGGCGACGAACGCAGCCGGGTTGCCGATGCCGCAGAACGCGAAGAGCTTTTGTTCACGGGCATCCTGGCTCGCGAGGTGCGCGTGACTTGGCGAGTAGACAGAATCAAGGTCCGCTTGCGCATAGAAAATGGGAGCATTCGTTTCACGGCGGACCGCCGCTTCTACTGCGGGCGAATGGGAGCTGCGTGTAACAACAATCAGATCTGATCTGGCGAGCGCCGCCTTTGGTTCGCGCAGACGGCCCGCCGGCAGCAAGTGGCCGCCACCAAATGGGCTCGTCGCATCTATCATCACGATGTCAGCGTCGCGCGCGAGCTGCAGATGCTGAAACCCATCATCGAGCACAAACCAGTCAACGCCCCGCTTTGCAAGTTCCTGACCTCGTGCGAAGCGGTCTGGGCCCACGCCAAAAGCGACGCGTGCTCCTAGCCGCGCTTTCATTAATTGCACTTCATCGCTCGTTGAGCCGGTTGCGTCCGTTCCAACGCTGCTGTTGGAAGACGCAGGTTTCGAAGTTGTTTCGCCGCGGTAGCCTCGCGTGAGGATCCCAACGTTCTTGCCCTCGGCAGCCAGCCGTTCGGCGATCCAGATCACCATCGGCGTCTTTCCGGTGCCACCCGTAGTGAGATTGCCTACGCTGATCACTTTGCCTGCGAGGCGCTTCTGCTTCAAGATTCTCGTCCGGTAGGCCCGGGCGCGCAGATGCGAAACGGCACCGTAAGGCAGCGTCAGCGGCCAAAGAAGTGTGTCCTTCAATGTCATGACGATGGACGGGAGCTGCTCAGTATCGCCGTTATGCGCTCGATTGTTCGCGCCGTCGCGCCGCGATTTCGTTCGGAAATCTCGTGTGCCGCGCGCCCCATTCGTTCGCGAACCGCGTTGTCCTCGATTAACTGCACCCAAACCTTGCCGAGCTGAGTTCCGCTAGAAACTTGAATCCCAGCGCGCGCCGAAAGGAATTGCTCTGCCATCTCCTGAAAGTTTTCCATCGATGCGCCGAAAACGGGCGGGCGCGAGAACCAAGCAGGCTCGAGGATATTGTGGCCACCGGCCGGAACGAGCGATCCACCAACGAATACCGCATCTGCGAGTGCATAGACTCCCACGAGTTCGCCGATCGAATCGAGCAGCAGGACGTCGGCGTTCTCGCTAAGCGTCGAACTAAGATCGAGTTCGCATCGGCGCACTACGTCCCAGCCTCCAGCCGACACGATCTCCGCAGCAGCAGTGAACCGATCGGGTTTGCGCGGAGCCAATACGAGCAAAGCATGGCGCCATTGCCGCTGCACGACGTCATAGGCGGCGAGCACCGCTTCTTCCTCTTCTGCGACCACGCTTCCTGCCACGAGGACAGGCCAGCGTTCCTGCGTTGCGATCTGGTTCTTTAACCATCTCACGAATGGGCCGGTCTCTGGAGGCACGCCGTCATACTTCAGGTTTCCAGTGACTTCGATGCGGTCCTCGTGAGCGCCCATTTCCGCGAGCCGCCTGGCGTCTTCGGGCGTCTGGGCAAGAAACTGGGCAGCATCTTGCAGTGTGCGCCCGAAAAAGTCGCCGATGAGAAATTTCCATCGCTGGAATCGAGCGAATGAGCGTTCCGATATTCGCGCATTCGCGAATACAACAGGAGTTCCTTCGCGCTGCGCCTCGTGAAGAAAATTTGGCCAGATTTCCGTCTCCATGATGATCACAAGCGCCGGCCGGATCGACTTTAGCGCTTTTCGCACTGGGACAACCCAATCGAGCGGAAAATAAAATATGCCGTCGGCGCATTGCAGACGCATGCGGGCCAAGCGCTGGCCAGTCTCAGTTGTAGTCGAGACAAATACCGGCCGGTATGGAAACTGGTGCTTCAACGCTCCCAAAAGCGGGTTCGCGGCCAATACTTCCCCCACTGACACAGCATGTATCCAGATTGCGCCGCCGGAGTTCGCCGCTGCTGCGGCTTTGGCCGCAATCTCACGCGAAACGATTCCCAGGCGCTCTCGCAGCGCGCTTGAAGGTTCACCACGCCTCCATCCGCGTAGCGCGAAATACGGCGCAAGGAAGAACATTCCTATGGCGGTTAAGGTACGATACAAGAAATACATTCGGAGGTCGCCGCGCTGCGCCTAGATCCTTTCTTGCTAGCGAGTCGGGTATTATAGTTGCACGCGCATGAATCGCGCACAACTTCCCAAGCGATGAATACATCTGAGTTCGGGAAAAGCTAGGAGTGCCCGGATGAAATTGAAGTACCGGTTGCGGATGCGTCGGAACGGGTTCAAAAAGCTTCGCACCGGGTCAGCACATCTGCGAATCGCTGCCCTCACAGCAAGTTTCCTGCTTCTTTGCGCGTGTGCATTTGGCCAGAGCGCTCCGTCGACTGCTGATGCAAAACCTGCGACTCCCGCCCCGCTACCTCGCGATCAGCACAGCGGCCTGACGGTTTCAGTCGATCCATACACTGAACCTGCGCGGACAAAAGACAAATTTGGAAAAGCGAATCCTCACGATGTGGGAGTTCTCCCTGTCGAGGTCTTCCTGCGCAACGATTCCGATCAGCCGATGCGCGTGAATCTCGAGACAGTTCAGCTCGAAGTTACGCTCAGAAATGGGGTGCGGCAGGAGGTTGACTGGCTCAGGCCAGAAGAAGTTGCCAAATTGATAGCACATCCCAGCGGTTCGGCCAATCCGCAGCAAAAACGCCTGCCTTTGCCGATTAACATCGGCGACAAAAAAGTGGAAAAGCTCGCGGCGGTGCTGCGTCCGCTGTCGCTCGATGCAGACGTGATCCCTCCGAAAGCTACGATTCACGGCTTCCTGTACTTCGATGTGAACCATGAGTTTTCTATCTCGAGCAGGTCAAGCCTCTACGTGCCCGACGTCTCGATTGCTCCTTCGAATGAACCTCTTGTGTACTTCGAAGTGCGTCTTCGCAAAACTTCCGCAGAGTAGGCACCGGTCTCTTAATCGTCTGCGGGTAATCGCCTTACTTTGTTGACGAAACATGCGATTCCTGCTACAAAAGTTGTTTTGGAATTGTAGGTTCTCGCGACCCTTAGACTCCCGCTCGTGGAGTCCTATTCCGGAGGAAGAATGTCGGCAGATGGAGGGGCATGTTGTCTCACAGGTGTGAGCGCTCGATTGACCGGGCGACTTCGGTTTGCGAATTGGCGCGAACAATTCGGCGGGGTTGCGAGGGCGCTTGGCGGTGGCGCCGCTCTTGTTATGCTCGGCGCATTTTCGGCGTTCGGGCAAGAGGAAGGAGCGGCTCCTGGAGGCGAAGCGAACCTGAGGCTTCCCGATTTGTCGCAGGTGAAATTTCTTGGAGTCGACGGACACACGCTGCTTCTCTTCGGCATTGCATTCTGCATTCTTGGTTTGATCTTCGGATTGACCATCTACACCCGCCTGAAGAATTTGCCGGTTCACCGCGCGATGCGGGAAATCTCCGAACTGATCTATGAAACTTGCAAGACGTATCTCATCACACAGGGCAAGTTTCTACTCCTTCTCGAAAGCTTTATCGCCGTCGTGATCGTGCTGTACTTCGGGTTGCTGCTGAAATACGAAGCGATTCGCGTGATCATCATCCTGCTTTTCAGCGTGGTGGGAATTGCGGGCAGCTACGGAGTCGCGTGGTTTGGAATCCGCGTGAATACGTTTGCCAACTCGCGTACCGCATTCGCGGGTTTGCGCGGCAGGCCGTATCCGATCTATCGCATTCCGCTCGAAGCCGGCATGAGCATCGGCATGATGTTGATCAGCGTTGAGCTGCTGATGATGCTCGTAATTCTGCTCTTCATCCCGCGCGACTACGCGGGGCCGTGCTTCATCGGCTTCGCGATCGGCGAATCATTGGGCGCCGCGGCGCTGCGGATCGCGGGTGGTATCTTCACCAAGATTGCGGACATTGGCTCGGACTTGATGAAGATTGTTTTCAAGATTAAGGAAGATGACGCTCGCAATCCTGGGGTGATTGCCGATTGCACTGGTGACAACGCTGGAGATTCCGTGGGTCCCAGCGCTGACGGCTTTGAGACTTACGGCGTGACCGGTGTGGCCCTGATTACCTTCATTCTGTTGGGCGTGAAAGATCCGGTCGTGCAGGTTCAGCTGCTTGTGTGGATCTTCGTCATGCGCATCGCGATGCTTGTATCGAGCGCAGGCGCATATTTCATCAACGGTGCGATTGCCAAAGCGAGATATGCCAATGCGGACAAAATGAATTTCGAAGCGCCGCTCACTTCGCTTGTGTGGATTACTTCGGTCGTCTCCATCGCGCTGACCTACGCGATTTCTTACGTGATCGTGCCGATCCTTGGGGACGACACCACCCAGTGGTGGAAGCTAGCGACGATAATTTCTTGCGGCACGCTTGCGGGCGCGGTGATTCCGGAGCTCGTGAAGGTGTTCACTTCTACCGAATCGCGGCATGTTCGCGAAGTGGTGAGCTCCGCTGAAGAGGGTGGGGCGTCACTGGGAATTCTTTCAGGCTTCGTTGCCGGCAATTTTTCCGGCTATTACCTGGGCCTTGCGATGGTCGCGCTAATGAGCATCGCGTATTTCTTCAGCCAGATGGGGCTGCACGCGTTGATGATTGCTGAGCCCGTGTTTGCATTTGGCCTTGTGGCATTCGGTTTTCTTGGCATGGGACCCGTGACGATTGCGGTGGATTCTTACGGCCCGGTTACGGACAATGCGCAGTCGGTTTACGAGCTTTCGCTGATTGAGCAAATTCCAGGCATCGAGCAGGAGATTAAGAGGGATTTCAATGTTGACGTGCACTTCGAGCGCGCGAAGGAGCTTCTGGAAGAAAACGACGGCGCCGGCAACACGTTTAAGGCGACTGCCAAACCCGTGCTGATCGGCACGGCCGTTGTAGGAGCCACTACGATGATTTTCTCGATTATCATGGCGCTCACCAACGGCATCACCATGAATGTCGACAAGCTCTCCCTGCTTCACGCACCGTTCTTTCTGGGCCTTATCACGGGCGGGGCGATGATTTACTGGTTCACAGGCGCTTCCACGCAGGCCGTCACCACGGGCGCTTATCGCGCCGTCGAGTTCATCAAAGCCAATATCCACCTTGAGGGAGTCGAGAAGGCATCGGTCGAAGACAGCAAAAAGGTCGTTGCCATCTGCACCAAGTATGCGCAGAAGGGCATGCTGAATATTTTCATCGCTGTCTTTTTCGCCACGCTCTCCTTCGCATTCGTGGATCCATTCTTCTTTGTCGGTTACCTGATTTCGATCGCGATTTTTGGACTTTATCAGGCTATTTTCATGGCGAATGCCGGGGCCGCTTGGGATAACGCTAAAAAGATCGTCGAGACCGAACTCAAACAGAAAGGCACCGAGCTGCACGCTGCCACTGTAGTCGGCGACACAGTGGGCGATCCGTTCAAAGACACATCGTCTGTCGCGCTCAATCCGGTCATTAAGTTCACAACGCTTTTCGGACTTCTCGCGGTGGAACTGGCGGTCGAGCTTACGGCGCAGAATGCACTACTCACGGAAATTCTCGCGGCTGCGTTCTTTCTTGTCTCGTTCACCTTTGTCTATCGCTCATTTTTCGGAATGCGCATCAAGGCGTAATTCGTTGCTGATACAAGCAGATGCCCAAGACTCATCTCCCAGAACCCTGGCTGCGGGGTTTACCGATGTGGCTCTGTGCAACGAGCTGTTTTGCATGCTCTCGAACTCGCCAAAGAGGATTTGGAGAAGTGGTGCGGCAATCTGAGTGATGCCGAGTTGAATGCCCGTCCGGGAAACCTCGCGCCAGTAGCATTCCACATCCGCCATATCGCCCGTAGCATCGATCGCTTGCTGACATACGCAGAAGGAGAAGAACTGCGCGCCGCGCAAATGGACGCGCTGAAGACTGAGCTTGATCCTGGCGCAAGTCACGAGGAATTATTCGCAGAATTGGAGGACGCTCTGGCACAAGACGCGATGCGCGTCCGAGCCTTCAATCCAAATCAGTTTGAAGAATCGCGAACGGTGGGAAAAAAACAATTACCAGCAACGGTCGGCGGTCTTCTTGTCCACATCGCCGATCACACGCAGCGCCATGTGGGCCAAGCTATCACCAGGGCGAAAATCGTTCTGGCTTCTCGCGATTAATCGCCGCGAGCCGCAACAGGATCAGCTGTTCACAACTCCGAGGAATTGCTTCGGATCGTTGGCAAATCCAGGGAAGACCGTCTTGAGGTTCTCGTCGTGCATGTGCCTTGAAAGAATCTCGCCGAGCACGCTGCGATAGTCCGTGGTCACCGCCAGATCGCGTCCTTCGTGCAGTTGGCCGTCGCTCATTCCCGGCCAGCGCGAATAGACTCGTCCGCCCTTGATATCGCCACCCATCACGAACATGCAATTCGCATGGCCGTGGTCAGTGCCGCGATTCCCGTTTTCGCGTGCGGTACGACCGAACTCTGACATGCTGACGAAAACCACGTCACTCATACGGTCACCCATATCCTGGTGAAACGCCGCTATTCCCTGCCCCAAATCGCGCAGCAGATTTGCCAGCTGGCCGTGCACGCCGCCTTCGTTCACATGATGGTCCCAGCCGCCGCTATCCAGGAAGGCAACTTCGAGGCCAACGTCCGCTTTAAACAGCTCTGCGATTTCCATCAAACTCTGGCCGAAGCGATTCTTGGGATACTCGGCGCCGTTTTCAGGCTGATATTTGTCCGGATTGATTTTCTTCAGTTGATCGACAGCCTCAAACGTCTCGTGCCCCACACCGCGCAACGCCTGGTCCACGGTCTGGGCCTTTGAATTTCTTATCGAGTGTGATTGCGGCGGGCTTGCCTGGTGTCTTTATCTTATCGGCGCTGGATTGAGGCGCGATCGTCGTGAAAATGATTGCAGCAGCTAGACATACAGCGGCTGCTATGCCGCCGACGTGTGGCCGCACTCGCCGTAATTTATTGGGTCGTTGGACTCCCATCGCTAATAAAAGTGTGCCCCGGAAGAAGCACAAAGCTCCTGCAGAGATCCCTTCATACGAACCCCGACGCGGCACAAAAGTTGCACTCAAAGTGCGGACTTAGCTTGATTATATCGGCGCATCGCGGAGCCGCGGGACGGGCAAAAATCGTCGTGTCGCTTAAATCATCACTCGCGATGATGGCATGTTACCCGGGGTTTGCAGCGGTTGGGAGCCGATCTCTGGCTTTAAACCAAATCGCGATCACTTATTCACGAGGATGAATCAAGCTCGCGGCGGGCGGCCCGGAAGCCGTCGAGGGTCCATAAATCCTGTCCAATATCGTGGCGCAGGACGTAGTAGTTGCCGTCTTGCGCGCGTCCGGCGAGTACCACTGACCGTCCAAATCCTGGACTTCGTATTCGTGCCCGCGAAAAACGAATCGCAGTGGCCGTTCGTCAGCGCGGTAGCCGGCATAGCACTGAACGCGCATTTCGATCATCGCAGCTCCCACGTGCCGCCCAGGGTTCTGGTGTGGAGCGGTCCGTTGCGCTCATTCGAATTATACTGCTCACTTTTCCTGTTCGGCTTGCTAGCTTTCGGCGACTCATGCTGGGCGCTCGTAAATCTTCCTCTGCTCCTGCGCGGTCTCCCGCGCCTCGGCGTTATAGGCTGCTCCCATCAACACCACGATCGCTGTCAAGTACATCCACAGCAGCAGTCCAATCGCGGCAGCCAGACCGCCATACACAACATCGTAAGGCATCTTCCGCACGTAGAACCCGAAACCGATGTCCGCCGCCCACCACAGCACAGTTGCGACCAATGCCCCAGGCAACAGCGCCCTGTAGCCGGGATGGCCAGGACGCCCGATGCGATACATCATTACGAGCACACACATCGCCAGAAGAAATACAATTGCCGCATACACCGCGAAGCCCACGGCATGAATCAGGCCGGACAATCCGATATGCCTGATCAGCCATGCCCGCACCTGCTTGCCGAATACTGTCATCACGACCACGGCGAGCGACGGCGCAAAAGTCAAACATAGCAGAATCAGCGCGCGCAAATGGAGCCGCCAGTATGACGGACGCATCAGATCGCCTTCGATTATGCGGAAGCCTTCGATGTACCCCACCATTACCTGCGATCCTGCGATTAACGTTCCGGCCAGGCCGAGCGACATCCATTTCCACGGGTGCACGCCTTTTCGGACGAAGTACTGCAGCACAAGCTCATTGCTTCCCGGCGGCAGAATGAACCGAAGTCGGTCCGGAATCTCCTTCACAGCGGTGTGAAAGTAAGCCGTACTGCTCAGCACTCCCAGAACCAGCAGTAGCATGGGGAAAAATGCGAGGAACATGTTGAAGGCGATGGCCTGGCTCAACGTGATGCAGTCGGGAAAAATACGCCCCAATCCGCGCAATGTGTTTCGTAAGACTTGTGCCATCGTTCGCCCGCCGGATTATACGGGAACCAACTCCTCCGGCGCCGCTTTTTGCTTATCCTGGGAAACAACGCCGATTCGTTCCGGTCTCCTGGAATCGCTCCGCTGTCGCTTGCCGCGTTACACGCCGCAAGGTAAACTGAGTCGCGAACTTCATTTCGACTCTTATGATGAACACCTTAGTGGGAGGTGTCTGATGCCTCGGCTGGTGCGCTGCGGACTCGTCCAAACTCACTGCGAGTGGTCTCCCGACAAATATTCGATCAAAGACATTAGCAAGAAAATGGTGGAGAAAACTGAAAAACTAATCGAAGCCGCCGCGAAGAAGAAGACTCAGATCCTTTGCCTTCAGGAGCTTTTCAATGGCCCGTACTTCTGCGCTGAACAGCAGATCCGATGGCACGAGCTCACCGAGCCAATACCCGACGGCCCCACCACCGAGCGCATGAAAAAGCTCGCCAAGAAACATGGAATGGTGGTTGTGGTTCCCATCTACGAGCGTGAGATGACGGGCTTTTTCTTCAACACCGCTGCCGTCCTAGACGCGGATGGAAAATATCTCGGCAAATATCGGAAGCACCACATCCCGCAGGTTGCTCCAGGCTTCTGGGAGAAGTTCTATTTCACACCCGGCAATACTGGGTACTTGGTTTTTGACACGAAATTCGCGCGCGTCGGCGTTTATATTTGTTACGACCGTCATTTCCCAGAAGGCGCGCGCATCCTGGGCCTGAATGGCGCCGAAATTGTCTTCAACCCCTCGGCGACGGTCGCCGGACTCAGCGAATACCTTTGGGAACTCGAGCAGCCCGCCCACGCCGCCGCGAACGGTTACTTCGTGGGCGCAATCAATCGCGTCGGGAAAGAGGCGCCCTGGAACATCGGGGAGTTCTACGGCAAGAGCTATTTTTGCAATCCGCGCGGTAAAATTATCGCGCAGGCTAGCCGCGACAAGGACGAACTTCTCGTTCACGATATTGACCTCGATGAAATCGCGCAGGTGCGCGCTACCTGGCAGTTTTTTCGCGATCGACGTCCCGAATCGTACGGCGAGATTTCTCGCACGCAGGCACCGGCACGAGCGGCTGATGCTGCCAACTAAGGAATAGGAGAAAATGGAAAAGTGAAAATCGATATCGGACGGACCGAATGACGACCACGCCGAAAATGACTGGGACGCGCTCCGACGAAATCGTTCGCAAGCACAAGGAATTCATCTGGCCTGCGGTTACGAACTACTATCAGAAGCCGCTCGTTGCGGACCACGCTTCGATGCAATACCTCTGGGACATCGAAGGCAACAAGTACCTGGATTTTTTTGGCGGCATCGTGACGATCGGCGTTGGCCACTGCAATCCGAAGATCACATCGAAAATCAAAGCTCAGGTGGACAAGCTCCAGCACACTTCGACGCTTTATCCCAACGAGCATATCGTCGCGTTGGCGGAGAAACTGGCTCAGATCACTCCCGGAAAATTGCAAAAGAGCTTTTTTACCAATTCTGGCACGGAGGCGAATGAAGCGGCGCTTCTTCTTTCGCGCATGATTAGCCCAAGCTATGACATCGTGTCGCTTCGCCATGCTTATTCCGGTGGCTCGGCGCTTGCGAAGTCCGTCACGGCGCAAGCACCATGGCGGAAATCGGGCGTTATCAGCGTCGGCATTTCGCACGCCGTTAATCCCTATTGCTATCGCTGTCCGCTGCACTTGACGTATCCGGAATGCGGCGTGGCATGCGCGAATGACGTTGAAAATACGATTCAGACCACAACGGGCGGCTCGATCGCCGCGTTTATCGCCGAACCGATTCAAGGCGTCGGCGGGTTCATCACGCCTCCGCCGGAGTATTTCAAAATCGTGTATCGCATCGTGAAGAATTACGGCGGCCTTTTCATCTCCGACGAGGTTCAGACGGGATGGGGCCGCACCGGTAAGAAATGGTGGGGCATTGAGCAGTGGGAAGTGACACCAGACATCATCACGTCCGCGAAAAGTATGGGCAACGGCGTGCCGGTTGGCCTGACGATCACCACCGCTGAGCTGGCCGATAAATTTCAAGGCCTCACGATTTCTACGTTCGGCGGCAACCCGGTGACGTCGGTGGCCGTTCGGGCTGTGATTGAAGTGATCGAAGAAGAGAATTTGCGGGAGAATACTTATGTTGTGGGCGGGTACTTCCGGAGCAGGCTGGAGGAGCTTCAGGAGAAATATCCGCTGATCGGCGACGTCCGTGGCATGGGTATGATGCAAGCTCTGGAATTGGTGAAAGATCGCAAGACAAAGGAGCCTGCCGCGCAAGAGGCTACGCAGGTGATGGAGGCAGCGCGCAAGAACGGCCTTCTCGTCGGCAAAGGGGGCCTTCTCGGCAACACGATTCGCATGGCTCCGCCGATGAACATCTCGAAGGCCGACGTCGATGAAGGTATCCGCTTGCTCGACAAGACTTTCGGTGAAGTGCGCATCTAATATTTCTTTAAGGATGATAATCATGGTAACGGCAACAGAAACAGCGACACTCTGCAGGAATTACATTAACGGCGAATGGGTGGAATCGAAGTCTCCGAAGATTGTCGAGCGGCGCAATCCTGCGAATACCGACGAGGTGGTCGCGCGCATTCCGCTTTCGACTCGCGAGGAGATGAAAGAGGCGATTGCTTCGGCAAAGGTGGCCTTCCCCGCCTGGCGGGACACACCTGCGCCCGCGCGCGGCAAGATCTTGTTCAAAGCCGTACGCATCATGGAAGAGCAGAAAGAAGATTTGGCGCGTCTGCTCACGCGCGAAGAGGGCAAAGCGCTGAAAGATTCGCTTGGCGAGGTGCAGCGCTCAATCAATATTACCGAATTCATGGCTGGCGAAGCGCGTCGCCTGAACGGCGAGACGTTGCCAAGCGAGCTGCCGAAGAATTTTTCGTATACGATTCGCCAGCCGCTCGGTGTGGTCGGGGCCATCACCCCGTGGAACTTTCCCGTCGCAATCCCGGTATGGAAAATTGCTCCCGCCCTGGTGTGCGGCAATACAGTCGTATTCAAACCAGCCACGCTAACGCCACTAACGGCGATGAAGGTTGTCGAAATTTTCGAGCAGGCTGGCCTGCCGCCAGGCGTCCTAAATCTGGTGATGGGCTCGGGACGCGACGCAGGCGATGAGCTTGTCCAGAATCCGCACGTGCAGGGACTTTCGTTTACGGGCTCGAACGAAGTGGGCAGCCAGCTCTACGCTACTGGCGCTTTGCAACTCAAGAAGTGCCAGTGCGAAATGGGCGGCAAGAATCCGATCGTGGTTCTCTCCGATGCCGATTTACACCTCGCGATGGAATCAACGCTCTTCGGTGCGTTTGCTTCTACTGGTCAGCGGTGCACTGCAACGAGCCGCGTGGTAATCGAAGACAAGGTCGCTGACCAGTTTGTCTCGATGCTGGTGGAGCGCGCGAAGAAATTCTCGGTTGGTGATGGTCTTGAGCCCGGCGTCGAAATGGGTCCATCGGTTGATGAATCGCAGATGAACACCGTTCTCCGTTACATCGAGATCGGGAAAAACGAGGGTAAGCTTCTTTGTGGCGGCGAGCGATTGAGCGGCCCGAAGTACAACAAGGGATGGTTTGTCGCGCCTACCGTGTTCGATCATGTGCGGCCGGACAGCGTGATCGCACAGGATGAAATCTTTGGGCCCGTGCTGAGCGTAATTCGAGTGAAAAACTTCGACGAAGCTTTGGACGTGGCGAATTCCGTCCGGTACGGACTCACGAGCGCGATTTACTCGACCGACTCGAACAAGATCTTCGAGTTCGTGGACAAGATTCAAACCGGGATGACCCATGTCAATTCGCCGACAGTCGGGGGCGAGGCGCACGTCCCGTTTGGCGGCACCAAAGCGACAAGCGTTGGCCCGAAGGAGGTTGGCAACACAGCGCTCGATTTCTACACCGACCTCAAAATCGTCTATATCGACTACACGGGACGCAAACGCGAATCGAGCATCTACTGATCGCCGACAGAATCAGCCGACCGTGGCTGTGGCGAAAAGGGATTGGTGATCACCTCGCAACAATTGCCCATCTCGCGGGTCTTCACACCGGCAGAATCATGAAGCAAGACGTCCTTTCCATTGGCACTCGACGCGGCCGGGTATGGCTCGCCCGCTCTCTGGTGTTGCTGAGCTGCTGTTTCGCGTTTGTAGCGGCTGCTAAAGACGATGGGCGTATTCACTGGAAGCCGATCGATCGAGGCCAAGTAAGGCTTGACGACAAACAGCCGCTAAAGACAGCCGTCTATCAGCCGGACAAATCGCAAAAAAAAACCAATCTCGTTCTAATTCTGCTGGGGCATCGTTGGCTTGCGCTGGATATTAAAGCCAAAACCGTGTACCAGGTCTCGCCCAGTGATTTGCAGCAGCAGGGGGCCGATTTCGAAAGCGGGGATCTTTTTACCAGCGATCGATTGATTCCAACCAAGGACTGGACAGAGCGAGACGTCGGTCCGGCGGAGCGAATTAGGCTAACGCTGAACGACTATGGGCGCGAGCTTGAGATAATGCTGCCGCATCCAGCAGACCTGCGAGCTTTCTACTGACGTTTTCACGCGTGCGGCGTGGTGGGACCCGCTGCGTCAGCCATCTTCTGCTTCCAGGACATCGCCGGCAGACCGTTATCGACTTGCAGCATCGTGATACAGCCCTCCACCGGGCATACGAGCGCGCACAAGTTACAACCAACGCATTCTTCTTCGATGATCCTCGGCACGTGAACTTCCATTCCATTCACGTTATGTTTTCCGTTTCCATTCTTAGCTGACGCGCGTTCGATGCACTGGTGCGCGCCGTCTTCGCAGGCCACGTAGCAAAGCTGGCATCCGATGCAAAGGTTGGTGTGAATCTTTGCGACGATTTTGTAGTTCAGATCCAGATCGCCCCAGTCCAGCACATTGGCAACAGCGCGGCCGCGAAAATCGTCGATCGAGTGATAGCCGTGGTCGTCCATGTACGCATTCAGGCCATCTGCCATATCCTCAACAATGCGAAAACCATAGTGCATCGCTGCGGTACAGACCTGCACGGTCGAGGCTCCTAGCGCGATGTGCTCTGCTGCGTCGATCCAGCTGCCTATCCCGCCGATGCCAACGATCGGAATCTTCACCTTCTTTGCAACGCTTGAAACAAGATGCAGCGCAATGGGTTTCACCGCTGGGCCACAGTAGCCACCGTGTGAGGACTTGCCTGCTACATTCGGGCTCGGCGCAAATGTTTCAAGATTCACGCTCATCAGTGAATTGATGGTGTTGATTAGGCTCACCGCGTCCGCGCCGCCGCGCTGGGCCGCGAGCGCGATGTGCGTGATGTCTGTGACGTTAGGCGTCAATTTTGAAATCACCGGAGTTTTTGCCACTTCCTTGGCCCACGAAGTGATCATCTCTGTATATTCCGGCACCTGACCTACGGCTGCGCCCATTCCACGCTCGCTCATTCCGTGTGGGCATCCAAAATTTAGTTCAAGCATATCGGAACCGGCGTCTTCCGCTCGCCTAACGATGTCATGCCATGTTTCACGCTTTGATTCGACCATAAGCGACGCAATCACCAGGTGCTTCGGATAGCGCTTCTTTACTTCTGTGATTTCGCGGAGATTCACTTCGATGGGGCGGTCGCTGATCAGTTCAATATTACTAAGGCCCATCATCCTCACGCCATTCAGGTCGACCGAAGCGTAGCGCGAGGATGTGTTCTGGATCGGCTCGCCAATTGTCTTCCAGACGGCGCCGCCCCATCCGGCGTCGAACGCGCGCATCACTTGGTCGCCGGTGTTTGTAGGCGGCCCGGAAGCGAGCCAGAAGGGGTTCGGCGATTCAACGCCGCATAGTTTCACGCGCAAATCAGCCATCTCTTACCTCGCAATCGTTTGCGGCGAATGAGTCGCGTCTTTCAAGCCACGCCAAACCAGCCAACAAACCACGCCCAACATGCCTATCCAGCCGACGAAGCGAATCGCTCCCGCAATCTGAATATCATGCTGCAATACGCCAAATTTGCCGAACAGATAGTTCCAATCGTGAATCACGTAGTCGCCATCGCCAATCGTCAGCAGCGGTAAATCTTGCACTCGCGCGTCCGCCATATACGTCGCGATCGACAGAAACTGCTCAAAGAAGAAAAACAAGCAGAAAGCAACTCCCTGCGCCTGGCGACGGAACAGGAAGTACAACGCCAGAGCAGTCGGCACGCCGAGTTGCAGGAGCGTTCCACCGGCAACACTCAGAAACTCTCCGAAGAATCGGAACAGCAGGTGCCCACCCTCGTGAATCGGGACAAACACCCCATCCATCAGCAACAAAAAGCCCGTGCCCCTCGCCGCCTGAAAAAGAAACAAAAAATAGAAACCAGACCATGCCACCAACGCCCATCGCGGGAATGGTTCCCAGTCAGTCTCTAAAGTCTCGAGGAACGGCAGGCAGTCGGTCAGCGCTTCAGGCAGTTGCACTAGACGATCAGTTTCTTACGCGCGGAGCGCGAACCCACGTATCGATAGCGCGCGCGGCTGCCTTGCCTTCCGCGACTGCGTCAACAACTTCCTTGCCACCGTTTGTGCAGTCACCACCCGCGAAATATTTTTGCGCGCCGGTGCGATGCTGCTCGTCGATGGCGATTGTTCCGTTGTCGTGGATTTCGATGCCCGGAATGGTGCGAAACAGATCCGTCACCGGCTTTTGGCCGATGGCGCGGACGATCATGTCTACCTCAATCTTGAACTCACTGCCAGAAATCGGTGCGACTTTTCCCCGTTTGCGTCCATTGCCCTGCTCGAGCCGGGTGCGTACACACTCGATCCCCGTAACTTTGCCCCCTTCGCCGACGATCCGAATTGGCTGGGTGTACCAGTGGAAAAGCACGCCATCGAGTTTCGCAAGGTCGTACTCGTAGCGGAATGCCGGCATTTCTTTTTCGCCACGCCGATAAATCAAGTGGACTGATTCCGAACCAAGCCGCTTGGCAGCTGTGACGACGTCGATCGCTGTGTTCCCTGCTCCGATACACGCAACCCGACGGCCGACCTGCACTTCGGCGAACGAGCGCAGTTTGGTGGCCTCAATAAATTCCATCGCGCCAGACACGCCGACCAGGTTTTCGCCGGGCAATGCGAGTTCCCACGTTTCTCCCAAGCCCACGCCGATGAAGATAGCGTCATAATCATTTTCGAGACGCGCGAAAGGCAGGTCATGTCCGATTTCGATCTTCTGCTGAAATTCAACGCCTAGCTTGCGTATCGGTTCAACCTCGCGAAGTGAATCGTCGGCTCGTAGCTTGTAAGCGGCAATCCCGTAAGTATTCAGGCCGCCCGGTACCGCGTTGCGATCAAAAATCGTCACGCGATAGCCGGCCTGCGCAAGCTCGGCGGCGCATGCGAGCGACGCGGGCCCAGCACCAATGCAGGCAACTCGTTTCCCGTTCGGCGCACCCGCATGGAAGAGCTGAATCTTGCGATCGAGCACGTAATCGACGGCATGGCGTTGCAACCGGCCGATCTCAATCGGCTTCTGGCCTTTTTCGTGCATGACGCACGCACCTTCGCAAAGCACCTCAGTGGGACAGACCCGTCCGCAACTCGCTCCCAAAATATTCGCTTCCAGAATAACGCGCGCCGACCCGCGTAAGTTACCAGAATAGATCTTCTTGATGAATGTTGGGACATCGATATGCGTCGGACAGGCGTGGATGCAGGGTGCATCAAAACAATAGAGACACCGAGCGGATTCGATCGCCGCCTGGCTCGGCGTCATTTGAGGCACAAGCTCAGCAAAATTCGTTTCGTATTGTTCGGCCGAAAGAATCGGAGCTGTTTCGTGTAGGTTCATAGAATTATTTCATGCCAATGTCAGATTTCGGAAATAGGTCATTCTAGTGCCATTGCTCCAGGATGTCTCCATGTTCCTTCCGATTCTTGCTACGGACTAGTAAGGAGTAGTCTCCTGTAGCGCGTCACTGCATCTGTCTTTCTGTAAGATGCCAATGAGTCTAAAAGCGGTGTAAGCTACACGCCCGCAGGAGACAGGAGGAGACCTCGAACCATGCGCTTCGACACGGTGATTCGCAACGGCACGGTTGTTACTGCGACAGATACCTATGCTAGCGATGTAGGTATTGTTGACGGCCGGATCGCCGCGATCGGCAGGGATCTGCCGAGGGAAAATGCGGACAAGGTCATCGACGCTACCGAGTGCTATGTGATGCCCGGCGGTATCGACGTGCACACGCATCTTGACATGCCGTTCGGCGGAACGAGGAGCGCAGACGACTTCGAGTCGGGTACCGTGGCAGCGGCGCATGGCGGCACGACGACCCTGATCGACTTCGCGATCCAATATAAAGGCCAGGCGCTTCATCAAGCCTTCGACACCTGGATGAAGAAGGCTGACGGCAAGGCTGTAATTGACTATGCGTTTCACTGCATCATTACGGACCTGCCCGACGCGCAACTGCAGGAAATGAAGAGACTCGTCCGTGAAGGCGTGCCGACGTTCAAGCTGTTCATGGCGTATCCCGGCGTGTTTATGCTCGACGATGCTTCGATATTTCGCGCGATGTCCGCAGCTGCCGACTTCGGCGGCATGATCTGCATGCACGCGGAAAACGGCGGCGTAATCGACGTAATCGTGCAGCGCGCACTGGCCGAAGGAAAACGAGCGCCGAAGTACCATGCTCTGACGCGTCCGACGACAGCTGAGGCGGAAGCGACGTCGCGCGCTATCGCGCTCGCTGAAATGGCTGGCGCGCCGGTTTACATCGTGCACCTGTCTTGCAACGACGCGCTCGAGAAAGTCCGTGAAGCGCGCGATCGCGGATTGAGAGCCTATGCGGAGACGTGTCCGCAGTATCTTTACCTTTCACTCGAAAATATGGACGTCCCGGGATTCGAGGGCGCGAAATATGTCTTTACTCCCCCACTTCGCGAAAAGTGGCACCAGGAGAAGCTCTGGCAGGGACTCGCGCAAGACGATTTGCAGGTGGTTTCAACCGATCATTGCCCGTTCTGCTTCAAGGAACAAAAGGAGCTCGGCAGAGACGACTTCACGAAGATTCCAAACGGCGGTCCGGGAATCGAGCATCGGCTGAGCCTCGTTTATAGCGGTGGCGTGCACGGAAATCGTTTTTCGCCGAACCGGTTCGTGCAGCTCGTTTCCACCGCCCCCGCAAAGCTCTTCGGCCTTTACCCGCGCAAGGGAACAGTCGCGGTCGGCTCAGATGCAGACCTGATCGTATTCGACCCCAACGCGGAGCATGTGATCAGTGCGAAAACACATCACATGCGCGTGGATTACTCGATGTTTGAAGGAATCCGAGTGAAAGGCGCGCCCAAAATCGTGCTCTTGCGCGGGCGCACCCTGATCGAGCATGGCAAATTCGTGGGAAAGTCCGGCGCTGGCGAGTTTATCAAACGCGAGAACCCAGCGAGGATCTAGTCGCGATTATATGTCGCAGTGATCAAGGCCGCGAAACGCCAGACACCCAAGGTATTCCCACCAAGCCACCTTTCACGTGTACTTCAACTGTATCGCCGACTGCGAAGCGATCGAAATCACCGGGATCCACAGGAACCCGCTCGAAGCGGTGGTCTTCCCGCCAGGAGCTAACGATGAGCCTGCGGCTCGGAACCGGGCCGCGCATCGCAAATTTACCGACCACCCGAGTCGTTTCAATCTGCCAAGGAGAATGGTCGAGCGCTCCGTTCGCCAAGAGCAATAGCGCAAGCAGCCAAGGAATCGGAATCAGACCGTAATAGACGCGCTTTAACGCCTCGACCTCGGCGTGCCGAAGCGCGCGCCGCTCGACCCAAATAGCCACACCAAGCGTCAAGAAGAAGAGCACGCCGATGAAAATAAGGATTCCATCAAGATCGAGGGCAGGATAGCGTCCGCTTGCCGCGACGAATGCGATGGCGCCGAGCAGGAAAAACGCAGTGCGATTCAGTAGTTTGCTGCGAAGCGAAAACTCCGCAGCCGACGAACCGAGGCCGCAGGCTTCGCAGACGTCCGCGTCCCGGTCCGCTCCGCAGTTCAAGCACCGCGTCATGTTCTTGTCCGCGTCCACCTCAGTTAGAATTCATGCTAAGCGTCACCCCATAAACTGTCAATTCGGGCGCACGCCTACTCTTATGAATAGACACCGAAAATCATCGTGATAGCTGACGTATAATCGAAAAATGACGCTCCAGCAATTTTTCTTGAAGCAGAAGGAAGCTATACGCGCCCGCACTCGCGACGTATTTGCTTTGCTCCGTCCCGAGTACATGGACTGGAAGCCGGAAAATGGGGCCCTCAGCATAAGAGAATTGCTTCGGCACTTGTGGGTTTCGGAAGAGGGAGTGCGGCGCTGCGCGCTTGACAGTGATTTTACTTATTACGAAACGCGCGTGCCGAAAGGCCTGCACGCGGTGATGGGAAAACCCGGGCTACTTGAAGACGAGCTGAAAAATATCGAGCGAGTACACGCGGAAACGCTCGCAGCCGTGAGAGCTGTGCCCGAAGCTGCGTTCGACGAAGAACGAGCGGACGCGGACCTTGGATTCCGCCGAAAGGTTGCTGTGATGTTGTTCGGGATCAACGAACACGAGATTCATCATCGCGCTCAGCTAATGACCTATCTGAGGATGCTCGGCACGCCCGTTGCGCTTAAACTCGGGAAGAAGTAGCTATGATCAACTCCACTACTTGATCTGGCGTACGCTCGCTGGCTGCACGTCGTTGCAAGCCATCACTTCATCACGGCCATTGGTGATCAGCCCGCAATCGATGTCTTTCGCGCTGTGGATTGCCTCCTCTGCGGTCGAGCCTCGCGCGGTGGCACAATGCGAACGATCCTTGAAATTCACACAGACTTCGTATTCTTTCCGCGTTTGCTGCTTGGTGGAATAGAGCAGCACGCCGAAGAATGCGATACCGCCAAGCGCCACGATCCATCGCATTTGTGTGGATTTCTTTGCCATGCTGTGTCTGCGTTGCCCGCTGTTCGATTAGTCTAGATTATCCCGTTCGCCGGTCACCCGCCGCTCCAATTCACGCTGGATATATTTCTTCAGATGCGGCGCAAGGGGCTCGTACTTAGCAATCTCTTTCAGGTCACGAATCGTAAGGTTCGGAAGTATTGCCAATACGATGGGTGCCGGCGTGTGAGCGTTTCGCATCAACCCAAGCCGAACATTGTACTGGCAAGACCATTTCGGGTGTTGCGCAATCGCGGTCACGACCCGCTCGGGCACATCCGGCTTCGCAAGCACCTTCAACACCTGGCTTTCTGTAAGAAACCCATTCCCGAGCGCTAGCTTGATTGCCTGTGGATGCCCTTCCGCAAGCACTGCGCCCGCAATTCTCGAAGGTCCGCGCCGCGCCAATGTCAATTTCTCTCCCACCGGAAGATGCGGGATGCGCGTGAGAATAATTCCCTCGGCTGCGCGCCGCACATCCGCCGGCGCAGACGGCAGCAGGCTCACATGCACCAGATCGAAGAGGAACAGCTGGCGCAGGAGAGTGAGCGCGATGCGCCGAGGAGTGTGTGGGTGGCGCGCAAGCCTAAGTCGCGCCGGCTCGCTCGAGGTCCATTTCCCTGCATCGGCAATGGCTGAGAGGACCTTCGCCGAAACATCTAATCGCTCGAGCAACTGAATGACGTTGGATTCATCGAAATTGGGATTCTCGAGCAGCGCGAACATAGTCGCTTCGTTAGCATCGTGAACGAGAACCTTGATTTCTTCGGCAGTTGCTGACCGCGCGTGCCGCACGGTCAGGGAAGCATCATCCAGCTTGGGCCTTATGTCGCCCCGAGCGTATTGCGAGCTGAGCAGCCGCCTCCGCTGGTTTCATCGTAAGACCAACCAGCCGGGCACGTGGTGCCACACGCCTCAATCCGTCGTCGATTGCCGCGTCAAAATACTTGCTGCGGCCAACAGTCCCGCCTGCTTTGGCAATGGGAATTTCGCGATCGACCATTTTCAGCCGCGACAGCACGCTGGCAACCAGTTCACACAAGGACTCAGCAGCGTTTGACAAAATTTCACAGCAAACGGGGTCACCTCGATCTCCCAATTCTGCGACAAGAGGAAAAATCCGGGGGAACACGTCGTCCGGATTCTTAACCACCCAATCGAGCACTCGATTCCACTCCGCGCACCCGAGCCATTTAAGCACCCTGTCGGAAAGCGCCGTGTTGGGCCCGCGGTATTCTTCCGCACGCACTACGGCAGCAAGCGCGCGCCGTCCGATGTCAAACGCGCTGCCTTCATCACTGAACCAAGGTCCTCGCCCTCCTGCGCGGGCTGTCTCGCCCCGGGCATCGCGTCCGTAGGCAGCCGATCCTGTTGCAACGATTAGTGCGATTCCTTCGCCGTCGCCCACAGCCGCTTGGAGCGTGATGGCCAAGTCCGTCGTGACTGTTACCGCTGCCTCGGGAAACGCGTTTTCTAGGAAGGTGGCAATCCGCCTCGCAACCACGTCTCTTCCTGCTCCGCCGATGCCGGCGTAAATGCCGCAAATATCTTGGGCTTTGATGTGATGGTGCTCGAGCACCACATCAGCTGCGTCGCTGAGTGTGAACCACGCCTTCGCGTATCCCACACGAATCGGATTCGATGGGCCCGCCGTCGAACGGGAAAGCGTTTTGCCCGAGGCATCAACCAGCACGCAATCCGTCTTCGTGCCGCCGCCGTCAAGTCCCAGGAAATATTCACCGTTTGACATTTGTTTCTTTGCCGACATTCATCCTCGCTGTGCTTGACAGGCTTCGAAGGCGGCAGTTAGCATCGCGCGACCCGACGACCTTCATTAGAAACGGGCGCGATGCAAATCAGCCCAGCCGATCTCGCCATCCTCATTCTCTATTTGATCGCCATCACGCTTTTCGGTGCGCATTTCAAGCGCGGTCAAAACAATCTTCGCGATTATTTTCTTGGTGGCCGCACAGCGCCCTGGTGGGCGATTGCGTGCTCCATCGTCGCCACCGAAACCTCAACGCTCACGATTATCAGCACTCCCGGCATTGCTTTCGGCGGAAACCTCGGATTCTTGCAAATTGTGTTGGGCTATCTTGTCGCACGCGTGATTCTGTGTGTTGTATTGATCCCGCAGTATTTCCAGGGCGAATTCTACACGGCTTACCAGCTTCTCGAAAAGCGATTTGGGACCCGAATGCGTTCGGCCGCAGCGGTTGTGTTCCTCGTCACCCGAGCACTCGCGGAAGGCGTTCGAATATCGGCCATCGGTAAGGTGGTGAGCGTAGCGTTCGGGACAGGCGAACGGATCTCGATCTTGATTATTGCGCTGCTCACTTTGTTTTATACGTTTGAAGGCGGTATGCGCGCTGTCATCTGGACCGACGTGATCCAGTTCGCGCTCTACCTTACCGGTTCGGTAGCGGCATTCCTGCTGCTACTCCACAAAATCCCGGGCGGCTGGCCCGAAGTTGCGCAAGTCGCAGCTGCAGCGGGTGGCAAACTCACCATTTTTGACTTCGCGTTCAGCCTCACAAAGAGCTACACGTTCTGGGCCGGGATTCTTGGTGGCACGTTTCTCACGATGGCGAGCCACGGAACGGATCAAACAATGGTACAGCGCTTACTTGCGGCGCGAAGTGAGAAGGACAGCAAGATAGCGCTGCTCGCAAGCGGAGTGATCGTATTCGCGCAGTTTGCCCTGTTCCTCGTGTTGGGCGTGATGCTGTTCGTGTTCGCTCAGCACGGAGCGCTTCAGAATCCCGGCGATGACCCGGATCACCTCTATCCCCAATTCGTCGTGCACCATATGCCTATGGGTCTTACCGGACTCGTTTTAGCGTCGATTTTTGCGATTGCGATGTCAAACGCCAGCGGCTCGTTGAACTCGCTGGCTTCCTCCAGCATCATAGACCTCGGAAAGCGGCGGATCGATCAGGGAGCGCAGCCGCTGCGTCATTCCCGGATCATGACAATCGTCTGGGGCGTTATTCTCGCGCTCCTTGGATTAATTCATTGGGGACCAGTTCTTGTCGCCGGCCTCACAATTACGTCGATTACATATGGGGCTTTGCTGGGTGTATTTTTGCTCGGGACCTGGAACGGGCGCGCAAATGAGACGGGAGCGCTCGTGGGCTTCGTAGTGGGGTTGGCATGCATGGTCGGCGTTGCGCGGTTTACGCCGCTGGCATGGACTTGGTACGTTTTTGTCGGCACGATCATTACGTGCTCGGTGGGCGCGCTCGCGAGCCTGTCTGCCGACAGCAAGACTCGGTCTACGTCAAATTCGCCATCAAGCTAGGCGTCAATTCCTAACGGAGAAATTTATAGCCACTTCTGCGGATACGAAGCCGACACAGCGCCTCGAATTAATTCGCGGGCTCGGAGCTTGGGCCGCCGCCGCGATAGTCGTCGGGACGATGATCGGTACCGGAATTTTCCTGAAGCCAGCCGAGATGGCCCGCGAAGCCGGGTCGACCGCTGTCGTCTTTGCGGCATGGATTGTGGGCGGAGTGCTGTCGATGTTCGGCGCGCTTAGCTTCGCCGAACTCGGGGCAGAAATACCCGAAGCAGGCGGCGAGTACGCATACCTGCGCCGCGGATTCGGTCCTGTATGGGGATTCCTCTTCGGATGGACACACTCGATCGTTGGCCGTCCATCGTCAACCGCTTCGATTGCAGCCGGCTTGATGCGATTCGTTGGTTTTTTGTTTCCGGCTATCGCAGCACCGATTTATACGCTCCACCTGCAATTGCCTTTTTCCACGAGCCATCATTCCGATTTCGCGTTTACCTGGGCACAGCCGCTTGCCGTTCTCGCGCTCATCTTGCTAACTTTCATCAACTATCTCGGCGTGCGGCTGGGCGGTCAGGTCCAAATCGGCCTTACGATTATCAAAATCGCTTCGGTCGTCGCAATTATCGGCTTCGGGTTCTTTCTCTCGCACGGGAGCGCGGCGAATTTTCAGCCGATTTGGCCAACTTCTTTATCGTGGAGCACAGCTACCGGTTTCCTCGCAGCTCTCGCCGCCGCGCTATGGGTGTTTGACGGCTGGGAGGACCTGAACCTGGTCGGATCGGAAATCAGGGATCCCGGTCGAAACATCCCTCGCGCGTTGATTGGCGGCGTTGCGTTTGTGATCGTTCTCTTTACCGTTTTTAGCGCAGTCTGCTTTTACGCTCTGCCGTTCGACGTCGTCGCAGCGTCCCAGCACGTCGCGTCGGATGTCGTTGAGAGCTTCGCAGGCCGCGGCGCCGCCGTGTGGGTCACGCTCGCGATGGTGATTTCCGCACTCGGTACTTTGAACTCCTCGGTACTCAGCGGCGCCCGCGTAGATTACGCCATGGCCCGAGACGGAATCTTTTTCCGATTTGCGGGAGCCATCCACCCCAAATTTCGGACTCCCGGAAATGCGTTGATTTTTCAATGCTGCCTCACCAGCGTGATGGCTTTGACGGGGACATTCGAAGACCTCACTTCCCTTTTCATTTTCGCCGGATGGATTTTTTACGGCTTAGCTGTTGTCGCGCTATTCCGTCTCCGCCGCACCGAACCCAATATGCCCCGGCCCTACAGGACTTGGGGTTATCCGGCAGTGCCACTCATTTTTATCGGCGGCGCAATGGCACTGACCATCAGCATTTGGGTTCAGCGGCCTGTGCGTTCATCAATTGGCCTGGCTTTGATGTGCTCCGGTCTGATTTTTTATCGGTATTGGAGCAGACGGACGGCAAATAGTCGCGGGGTCGAAGCGAGCTAAAGCTTTTGAAAAGCTTCGCCGGGAACATTTAAGGGCACGACGTCAGGATGAAATAAATGTGCGAGGAGTTCAACTCCATCCGAAAGTCGCGGGCCCGGACGCGAAAAATAACTATTCGCGTCAACTGCGAAAACGCGCCGGTTGTGTATCGCGGGGAGCTTATCCCAGATCGCCGGCAGCTCTTTGAAACTAAATTCTGCTGCCGCCCGCCTCGAGCTATAGCCGCAAGGCATCACGATGATGATTTCTGCATCGGTGTTTGCGATTTGCTCCGACGTCGCGCGAAACGACGGCTCATCCGCACGCCCTAGCACGTCCTCGCCTCCTGCCTTCGCCACCATTTCCGGGACCCAATGCCCGCCGATATAAAACGGGTCCATCCATTCAAGGCACAGCACACGTGGCCGGCGCGCGTTTGCTACGTTCATTTCGATTGCAGCGACCTTCTGTTCGAGACACATCGCAAGTCCCTGAGCATCTCTTCGCCGACCGGTTGCCTCGCCAATTCGGCGAATGTCGTCCCACACATCCGCGAGCGAGTGCGGCGTAAGAGAAAGGATCTTAGGCTGCTTCGAAAAGCGCGTAAGGGCGGTAGCTAGATCATCGGGCGAAGCCGCGCACACGTGGCAGAGATCCTGCGTGATGATCAGGTCAGGAGCAAGTGACGCGAGCAGATCTGCATCCACCGAATAGATGCTCTCGCCGCGTGAAACGAGCTCCGTCACTTGTCGATCGATTATGGCGGGTGATGCCTGAGGATCGACTCGCGGCCGAATCAGCGGTGGTTTCGTCGCGGCTTCCGGCGGAAAGTCACACTCGTGCGTCACACCGACAACGGCGTCGCCGAGGCCGAGAGCATAAAGAATTTCTGTCGCCGATGGAAGGAGTGAGCAGATCTGCACGATTGCCTCAGTCAAAATTCAATCGCCACGACTCAGAGAAAGCCTGCGGTCACTTCCGCTCCAGGAAGAAGATCCGCAAACACAAATCCGTCCCGCTCGACGATTTCTCCCACATTTATTAAAAGTGGACGCCGGAACATTGGACCAGCACACGCAAACGTGTGGAATTCTCCGTTTTCGCCGCAAGGGTCCACTTCACGAGGCAATTCGCCGAGCAATTCTGCATCGAACCGGCGTCCTGCGTAGGAGCGATCGAGCTTTGTTGGATCGACGCAAGTAATGTACGCTGAAAGGCCACTCTCGAGCATTTCCTTTGCAAGAAGGCGGGTATCCTTCCGCCAAAGCGGAAATACGGCTTTCATACCGCATGCCGCGAGATGCTTCTCGCGATAAGCACGAATATCCTCGAGAAACAAATCACCAAATACGATGTGAAAGACTCCCTCTGCCCTGGCGCGCTCCATTGCTGAACTCATCGCTTGTTCGTAATCCAGGTTTTTGCACTGCGCCGGAATTAATACTTTCACGAGGGGCAGACCGACCGCAGCAGCCTGCATTTCGACTAAGTTTTCGCGCACCGCATGCATTGCAACTCGTGCATAGTCGCAGTTAATCGTCGTCAGTAACTCGACCACATCCACTTCGCCGGTTTGACGCACCGCGTGCAGCGCCCACGCGCTATCTTTGCCACTGCTCCATGCGAGCCATGCTTTGGGCCGGTTTGGCATCGTCGGTGCTGGATCTTTCAATCGAGCAGTTCAATGGTACAGGAGATACTTCTCACGCATCGTTCGAAATCTGTCGAGGTCATTAGTCCATCCGGCTTCGATTTCCTTCGGATTGTCTCCACGCGCCAGCCGCTCGACGGTCGATTGCGAGCCGAGGAGCTCGATCATTTTCTCCACATGGAGTTGCGCGGGGTACAAATGCTGCAACACTGAGGCAATTTCGAGTCCCATCAAAATGGGTTGGAACTTGTCACGATCTCGCAAATCGATCGAAATCCCTTTGCACAATGCTCCGCTGTAAAGACCACTTGCTGGAGCAAATTCTGTCGCAGCAAACCGCACTCCTTGCACCTCACGACGGTTCATTTCGGCGATCAGTGTCGCCGAATCAATCCATGGCGCGCCAACCAACTCGAATGGAGTCGGTGTTCCACGTCCCACCGACACGCCTGCGGCCTGCAAGACTTCAACGCCTGGGTACAGAAAGTTCTCGCGCAAAGTGCGCAGTGCCGGCGACGGCGCGATCCACGCGAGCCCCGTCATGTCATAGAAGTCTCGCCGGTGCCAATCCTGCATCGCAACCACGTGCAAATCTGCGCCGATCTTATTTTCGGAATTGAACATCAGCGCCAGCTCACCCATGGTCATCGCGTACCTTATGGGCATTGGAAAGTAACCGACGAAAGAAGTTCGATCCCGGTCGAGCATGGGTCCTTCGATCGCCTCGCCGCCGAGCGGATTCGGCCGGTCGAGCACAAAAAAGGCGAGATGTTGTTGGGCCGACGCCTCCATTGAATAAGCCATCGTTGTCATGTAAGTGTAGAACCGCACGCCCGCATCTTGAATGTCGAACACGAGTGCGTCGATGCCGCGAAGCATCTCGCTCGTCGGCCTTCGTGTGGCGCCATACAGACTATGAATTGGCAGTCCCGTCGGAGCATCAGCTTGATTGGAAACCGATGCATCTGCTACGCCGGCGATCCCATGTTCAGGACTGAAAATAGCGATCAGGCTTACTCCCTGTGCGCGCGCCAGAAGATCAATCGTCCGATGGCCGTGCGAATCGAGTCCCGTCTGATTCGTGATCAGTCCCACTCGCTTGCCACGCAGCGAGGCGAATTTCTCCGTCTCCAGCACGTCGATGCCTGTTTTCGTATGATCGCCCGTCTTGCGAGCGTCATCGCCGAAGAAGGTTCGCGCGGGCGCGGCGGGCTTCCTCTCTAAATTGAGCGCAACAACAAAAAGTGCTGCGCCAGCGATTAGCAAAAAGGATGAGGGTAAACGGAAACGAAACATCGGCTGGGAGGCTTGGTTGTGCCGCATGAAACCGTGTGCTATATACAGCCGCGGGATGCAGTCGTCAACATGGAACGCCCGAAGAGCTTCCCTGCAGACACTCGGGCTCTCCGCGATAGCGCTGCTCCTTCTCATGACACCTTCCGCCCGCTCCCAAAAGCCCTCGCACAAAAACACTTGTGCCTCAACCGGCAATTCACTGTGGGTCGAGTCCACGCTGAAAAAAATGACCGTACGCGAAAAGCTTGGCCAGCTGTTAATGCCGTACTATTTCGGCGTTTTTGAGTCCTCGGAAAGTTCCGCTTACAAGGACCTGCTTCACCAGGTGGAAGAGAATTACGTCGGGGGGTTCATCCTCGGCACGATTCGCGGTCCGCTGGGAATTGAGCGCAGCCAAGTGTACCCAACAGCTGTAATCATGAATGCGCTACAGTCGCACTCCAAAGTGCCGCTCCTGATTGGCGCCGATTTTGAGAGTGGCACCGGCATGCGCCTCGATGAGGGAACCAACTTCCCTTCTGCGATGGCGATTGGCGCGACGGGCGATCCGAAGCTTGCCTACATAGTTGGCAAAGACAGTGCGATCGAAGCACGGGCCGCCGGAGTTCACTGGATATTTGCGCCCGACGCTGATGTAAATGACAATCCCGCGAATCCAATCATCAACATCCGCTCATTTGGTGAGGATCCTGACAAGGTGGCCGATTTCGCCACGCAATTCATCCGCGGCATCGAAGAAAATGGTGGGCTTGCGACCGCAAAGCATTTTCCCGGCCACGGCGATGTGACTACGGATTCGCATCTCTCGCTGCCGGTTGTTCCGGATGATCGTAAGGAGCTCGAGCAAAACGAGCTCGTACCTTTCCGCGCCGCAATTTCTGCTGGCGTTAGCTCGATCATGCCCGGACATCTTGCCGTATCCGCGCTCGAACCGGACGCTACCGTTCCTGCGTCCCTTTCGCACAGTATCCTTACAGGCCTTCTGCGTGACGAAATGAAATTTCGCGGGCTGATCGTTACCGATGCGATGGACATGGGCGGTGTAACGTCGATGTACTCGCCGGGCGAGGCAGCGGTTCGCGCAGTCGAAGCGGGTGCGGACATTGTGCTCCAGCCACCCGCACCAGACGCCGCCTTGGCCGGTCTTGAAAACGCAGTCAAGTCCGGACGCCTTTCACAGAAGCGCATCGACGAATCGGTCCGGCGAATTCTTCAAGCCAAGGCCCGCCTCGGCCTTGACAAGAATCGTCTTGCCGATATTCCTCGTCTAAATCGAACATTTGGATTGCCGAAGTTTGCCGATGACGCGCAAGATATCGCCGATCGCGGCGTCACCCTCCTTCGCAATTCCGAAAATCTCGTGCCTCTGGGCGCTTCGCGACCGCTGCGCGTGTTGCTTGTCTCACTCTCGGCCGACCCAGATGCGTATCCCAGTGCGACGCTCGAGAGCGAAATTCGCTGGCGTGTCGATTCGCTCAAGTCTCTTCGTGCTGATACGCAGTTTGTAAACGTTGGCACCCTCAAGCTACCGCCGACTGACAGCTATGACGTTGCCATTGCTGCGCTGTTTGTCCGCGTCGCTGATCGCAAAGGCAACGTCGGCTTTCCAGACGATCAGCGAGCGTTTGTCAATCAATTGCTGGACGCCGGAAAGCCTTGCCTCGTGCTTGCGTTCGGCAGCCCCTACCTGATTTCGAGTTTTCCGTCTGCGAAGACCTGGATCGGTGAATTCTCGACGAACGATGTATCGCAGCGCGCTGCCGTCCGCGCATTATTCGGCCGAACCGCAATCGGGGGCCGGATTCCGGTAACCGTCCCCGATGCGGCAAAGCGCGGCGACGGAATATACCTTGCGGCGAATCCGATGACGCTCGAACCAGCTCCCGCGTCCGTTTCCGATCGGCTCTCAACTGCTTTCGAGCTGCTCGATCGAGATGTCGTGGACGGAGCGTTCCCTGGCGGCGTTCTTGCCGTGGGCTTGAACGATCAGCTTATCGTGCACCCTTTTGGAAAATTCACGCGAGACGCCAAAGCAGCCCCTGTCAAAGCAGACACGATCTACGATCTCGCCTCGCTTACGAAGCCGATTGTCACGACGACATCGGTGATGATTCTCGCGCAGCAGAAACGGCTCGATCTTGACGCTCCCCTGTCACGGCTGCTGCCCGAGTGGAGCGCCACCGCAAAAAACGATCCGAACCCTGCGTGGCGAGCGCGTGTAACCCCGCGCATGCTCCTCCTCCACGATTCCGGTCTTCCGGCGCATCGTGAGTTCTACAGAGATGCCAAAGGACATGACGCCATCCTCGCCCGCGTCTTCGCTGAACCTCTGGTTCATGAGCCTGGTAAACAAATCGAGTATTCTGACCTCGGTTTCATTCTTCTCGGCGAAATCGTGGAACGCCTCACTGGCGTTTCACTCGCCGAATTCGCGCGGAAAGAAATCTTCGCGCCACTCGGAATGAAAGATTCGCTGTTCAACCCACCGCGCTCGCTCCGCGCTCGGATTCCTCCCACCGAGAATGACCGGACCTACCGCAAGCGCCTGATTCAAGGCGAAGTCCACGATCAGAATGCGTGGGCTATGGGCGGAATCACGGGTGATGCGGGTCTGTTTTCAACGGCTGCCGATGTTGCCATATTCGCGCAGATGATTTTGAACGGAGGCATTTACGCGCACCATCGCGTCGTATCGCGCGCGACAATTGCCGAATTCACTGCCCACCAGACGATTGGCAATTCCGCGCGCACGCTTGGTTGGGACGTGGCTCTTGATCCAGCCGCTACCGGCCGCTTTTTCTCGCCACACGCTTTCGGACATTACGGCTTCACCGGAACTTCACTTTGGATCGATCCCGACCGGAATTTATTTATCATCTTGTTGACAAATCGCGTGAATCCGTCCGCCGACAACATCAAAATCCGCCAAGTTCGCCCCGCACTACACGACTCGATTTATGAGGGCTTAGGCTTCACTTCCGCGCCAGTCGCCACTCGATAACTTCCTTGCGACATCGGGCAACGGCCCTCCTGCCCGACCTCACAGCCTGTGACCCTTATCGGTATACTGTAGACTCGCACTGAGGCGCGCGGTTGAAGCCAGCCAAAACCGAACAGAGGAATCCTCGCTCGCCGGGGCTCGATAAGAAATCGACGCTCGAAATTCTTCGCTTACTGAATCGCGAAGACCAGCGTGTGGCATTCGCTGTTCAGCGACAATTGCCGCAAATCGCGCGGGCAGTCGATGCCATCGTTCGCAGCATAGCGAGCGGCGGGAAACTTTTCTATGTAGGAGCGGGAACGAGCGGCCGACTCGCAGCCCTGGACGCAGCTGAGTGTCCTCCAACCTTTGGCACGCGAGCCAACTTGGTTCAAGCGTTGATTGCGGGCGGCGCAAGGACCATGCGCGGAGCAGACGAAGGGGCTGAGGATTCCGCAATGAATGGCGCTCACGATCTCGCGGCTGCGGCTGTTTCACAACGAGATGTTGTCGTCGGGCTGGCCGCAAGCGGGACGACACCTTACGTTCTCGGCGCGATCGAGTTCGCACAGCGGCGCGGAAGCATCACGATCGGGGTCACGTCGAATCCACGGTCACCGCTCGCTCGCAAAGCGAAAATTGCGATCGTCCCGGAGACTGGTCCTGAGGTGATCACCGGCTCGACGCGTCTGAAAGCGGGCACCGCTCAGAAAATGGTGCTGAACTTGCTCTCAACTACCGCGATGGTGCGCCTCGGTCGCGTTTATGAGAACTGGATGGTTTATGTGGCGTTCACAAATAAGAAGTTGAGGCGACGCGGCGCACGGATTCTTCAGGAGGCCGCTGGCGTAAGCGCGTCTGTAGCCAAACACGCGCTGCGGCAAGCGGTACACAATCTACCAGCGGCGCTCATCATGCTGAAAACCGGAACGAACGCGCGCGATGCCAGGGCTTTGCTGGCGAAATCCGGCGGCAACGTGCGCGTTGCACTAGAAGGGTCTCGAGCATTGGATGCTCGGAGAAAGAGCGGGGGCAGGTAACGTGGATCGTTTCAAAATCCAGGGCGGACGCAGGCTCGAAGGAAAAGTGCAAATCAGCGGCGCGAAGAATGCCGCCCTTCCCGCGATGGCAGCCGCTCTGCTCACAAATGAGCCGCTGCATCTCCGCAATATCCCCAAGGTCCGCGACATCATCACTATGGCCAAGCTTCTCGCCCACATGCGCTGCCGCGTCGAGAGTCCCGACATTCCTCCTAGCCAATTCATCATCCAGGCGGAAGCCGTTTCGCACGCTGAGGCCCCCTACGAGCTTGTCAAAACAATGCGCGCTTCGGTTCTAACTCTCGGCCCGCTCGTTGCCCGTTTCGGCTATGCCCGCGTTTCACTGCCCGGCGGCTGTTCTATCGGCGCACGCCCAATCGATTTGCATATTCAAGGGCTCGAAAAATTAGGGGCGGAGATTTCAGTCGATCATGGATACGTGGGAGCTCGCGCAAAACGCCTCCGTGGCGCAACGTTTCATTTTCCAAAGATTACTGTCACTGGTACCGAAAACGTTCTCACCGCCGCGGTGCTTGCCGAAGGTGAAACGATCCTGGAAAACTGTGCGCTCGAACCGGAAGTCACCGACCTCGTCGACCTGCTTACAAAAATGGGCGCGAAAATCGAAGGCCGTGGCACTTCGACGTTGCGCATACAGGGTGCAGACCGTCTCCAGGGTGCCAGCCACGCTGTGATTCCCGACCGAATTGAAACCGGAACTTTCCTTGTGGCCGGCGCGATCACGGGCGGCGAACTGCTTCTAGAGAACTGCGACCCGAGCCACCTAGGCGCGATCATTGAAAAGCTCAGGGAATGCGGCGTCGAAATCCGCTGCGAAGGGAGTCACGCAATGCGGGTTAAGACAGCGAAAAAACTCGTCGCTGCCGATGTCACAACCGAGGAATACCCCGGCTTTGCCACGGACATGCAGGCTCAGTTTATGGCTCTCGCGACGCAGGGCGAAGGCATCTCTCACATTCGCGAGACCATCTTCGAAAATCGTTATCTCCACGCCAGTGAAATGTCCCGCATGGGAGCAAACATCGCCGTGGACGGCAATCTCGCGATTGTCACAGGTCCAACCCCTCTCAGCGGCGCACCCGTCACGGCATCCGATTTGCGCGCCAGCGCATCCTTAGTGCTGGCGGCACTCGTGGCGGAAAATACAACCTACATCGACCGCGTCTATCACATTGACCGCGGCTACGAACGTATCGAAGAGAAACTCAGCGGAATTGGCGCACGGATCGAGCGCGTCAACTGATGCGCTTTGCGCGGAGATCTTCCGCACTGCGAGTCGTAGCGCAAACTCTCGCCCTGTCACTCTTACTTTCCGCAGTAGCCTTTGCGCAAAAGTCCTCGGACTCACGGCGCGCGTCGTTCAATGGCCCGCATCCAGTAATTGAAATCGAAAGCCCCAAGCCTGCCTCGCACAAGTCCCATAAGAAGGTTCCAGCAGGCCCAACGGTTCAATTTCGATATCGAATCTTGCCCAACACCTCAGGAGTTACAACCGCTCGCCTTGAGATTTGGGACCGCCCCGATTTGCTCGTAAAGATTCCGGTCAAGGTGGCGAAGAGCGGCGAAATCACGTGGGCTGATACCTCCGCCCCAACTCCGTCGCGGCTCGACTTTACCCTCATCGATCCGGATGCGCCGCGTTCCTGTGGTCACAACTGCAATGACGCCGACACAGAAATCCCGTCAGCAACGGTTGCAGGCGATGTTCCGCCGTCATTCACTTCCGATCCTGTACGCATTCGCTCAGGTGCAGAAACTATGTCACTCGATCTCGATGGCCGATTTTTCACATCCAGCACCAAGGTGCTGCTTGCAGAGCCGACTCCGAAAAAAGATGTCTGGAAAGCTTGGGAGTTCGTATCCAGCGACTACATCGATACGGCCAAGATTCGCGTGACAATTCCGTGGTCCTACCTGGCGTCTCCTCGCAAACTCGTTCTGTGGCCCTTTAACCTTGACGAAGTCGAGGCGGCTCAAGGCAATGGCTTGCCTCTGAACGGCACCGAGCAGAAAACTCCGGTCGGCGGCGGAGCCCAGGAAATCATCTACGTTGCCAGTCCTGCAAGCCCCTTACTAACGAGGCTCGAACCGGTACAACTATCCGCCGATGCTTCCGATCGAGCCGAGGCCACGGTGGTCCTTCACGGAAGCGGATTTACACGTGCGAGCGTCGTGCTCGTTGGACGAGACCCTCTGGAAGAAAATGTTCTGCGAAACCCGCCGTTGGTGATCGCGCCGAAGTATCTCTCATCCGAAGCGCTTGAGATCCATTTACCAGCATCACAGCTCAGATTCTCGGACCTCGCCTACAGCGAGCCCGGGCCAATCCGCATCTGGGTTCGAAACGGTGTTAGCGGTTTCCAAATATCAGAAAACCGCGACGTCCGGATTCTTCCCACAGCCAAGCTTCCGCCCGCGCCTCCGCACGGAGTGATTCTCGCAATCTCGCCAAGCCCGCTACCCCTTATGAAGGTCGGCGGGCCTCCCGGAGAAGAGGTCACAGTAATTGGGGAAAACTTCCGGCCGAATGATTCGGTCGTCGGGAGCGCCGAGCAGGGCGAAAAGACCAAGCTTCCGACTCAGTTCATCTCCCCTACCGAACTGCGGGTCTCTCTCCCGCTCCAGCTCTGGCGCGAGCACCGCGTGAGCTACCGCTTCGTAATTGTCACGTCCCAGGGCGAACGCGCTACCGAGCTATACGAAGATGAGGACGCGCCCGAACCCGAATCACCGGCCACAAAATAAAAAAGGGGAGGCGATTACCCGCCTCCCCGAATCCCAACTTGTCGATTGAAACGGACTAGCCAGCGGCCTCTGACTTCTGTTGTTGCTGTTGCTTGTCACGCTGTTCGCGCAACACAGCCTTGCGGCTCAACCGGATCTTGTTTCCCTCGATTGCCAGTACCTTAACGAGAATCTGGTCGCCTTCCTTCAACTCATCGCGCACGGAACGAATTCTCGCCTCTGCGATTTCGCTGATGTGCAGCAAGCCATCGGTTCCCGGGAAAATCTCGACGAAGGCGCCAAACTCCGCGATGCGCACCACTTTGCCGAGATAGGTCTTGCCAATCTCTGCCGTGGCGGTCACATCCCGGATCATCTTCAGCGCATCTTCTGCGGCGGGTCCGTTCGCTGCAAACACGTGAACTTTCCCGTCGTCCATCACGTCGATTTTCACGCCCGTCGCTTCGATGATCGACCGGATCTTCTTGCCGCCAGGCCCGATCAAATCGCGAATCTTATCCGTGGGAATGCTCAGCATGTAAAGGTGCGGGGCGTATGTCGAAATCTCGGCCCGCCCGGAGGAAATTGTCCGGTCCATGATGTCAAGAATTTCCAGGCGAGCCTTCTTCGCCTGGGCCAGCGCTTCGCGCATCATCGCAACGCTCACGCCCGACACCTTGATATCCATCTGTAGCGCCGTGATTCCCTGTCGCGTTCCAGCTACTTTGAAATCCATGTCGCCGTAATGATCCTCTGCGCCGGCGATGTCGGTAAGGATGGCGTACTTATCGCCTTCCATAACCAGACCCATCGCAATTCCCGCGCACGCCGATTTGAGCGGCACGCCCGCGTCCATCAGCGCAAGCGACCCGCCGCACACCGTCGCCATCGACGACGAACCGTTCGATTCCAAAATGTCCGACACGACTCGCATCGCGTAAGGAAAGTCGGCTTCCGCCGGAAGCAGATTCGCAAGGGCGCGTTCAGCGAGCGCGCCGTGACCGATTTCGCGCCGGCCTGGACCGCGCAGGAATTTCACTTCGCCAACCGAAAACGGTGGAAAGTTATAATGCAGCATGAAGCGTTTGAACGCCTCATCCTCGAAAAGCAGGTCAAGCCGCTGCATGTCCTCTTTCGTACCCAGCGTCGCCGTTGCAAGCGCCTGAGTCTCCCCTCGCGTAAACAACGCCGAACCGTGAACGCGCGGCAGGACTCCGACTTCGCATGTAATCTGCCGAATTTGATCGAAGACCCGCGCATCTGGACGCCTCTTTTTCAGCAGCATATCGTCCCGGAATATTCGCTCGCGAAGCCGCTCGAACGCGCGATACGCGAGTTTGTGGCGTTCCTCGTCATCCTCCGGAATCGACGCCATTATCTCAGCCTTGATCTGATCCACCAGGCCGTAACTCTCGCTCTTGGGATGCTTTGCTGTGTCCAAAGCATCGCGCAGCCGGTCGCCGTACTTCGACCTGATCTCACCGTATAGTGCTTCATCGAACGCTGGCGGCGTCACCCTCACCTTCTCGGGGTTCACGCGCTTCTGGAGTTCTCGAATCGCAGCAACGATCTTGCGAATTTCCGCGTGCGCGAATTCCAGCGCGTCAACGACGGTGTCCTCGGATACTTCAAGCGATCCCGATTCAACCATCACGATCGCTTCTTCCGAACCTGCCACCACCAGATTCAGCAGGCTCGTCTTTTGTTCGGCCACTGTCGGGTTTACCACTAACTTTCCATCGATTAATCCCACGCGAACTGCGGCGATCGGCGTTTCGAATGGAATCTTCGAAATAAATAAGGCCGCCGAAGCCGCCGTTAATCCGATCACGTCCGGATCATTCTCGCTATCGGCCGAAAGCACCATGGAAACAATCTGCGTTTCTGTCGAATAGCCCTCAGGAAAGAGGGGGCGCAACGGACGGTCCGTCAACCGTGAAGTCAGAATCTCGCGCTCCGAAGGCCGTCCCTCACGCTTAAAAAATCCTCCTGGAATCTTGCCCGCCGAATATGTGTACTCTCGGTAGTCCACCGTCAACGGAAGGAAATCCTTGTCGGTCGCTTTGCTGTCCATGCAAGCCGTTGACAGCACCACCGTATCGCCATACCGCGCCACAACCGCACCGTGCGCCTGGCGTGCTATTTTGCCGGTTTCAAACGTCAATTTGCGCCCACCGACCTCGACGCTTACTTGTTCAAACATCTAATCACATCCTTCGCGCCCCGAATCTTCGGGTGCGCCATTTCAGATACGAGAGTCCGCTCTCGTGGAACATTCGAATAGGGAAATCGTTAGCGGAGCGTCTGACGGAGGCACACACTTCGGCAGCGGAATCCTGTACTCCCGCATGACTCTCGACAACTTTGCACCGATTTGAGGTTTCTGCGGTGGGACAAGTGCGGCCGTTAGGCCGCGCCGAAAAGCGCTACTTACGCAAGCTGAGTCGTTCCACAATCTCGCGATACCGATCTGGGTCGCGGCGGTTCAGGTAGTCCAGCAGTCTTCGGCGCTTGTTGACCATCATGATCAACCCGCGACGGGAAGCGTGATCCTTTGCGTGGGACTTGAGGTGGGTCGTCAGGTAGCTGATGCGCTCGCTCAACAACGCAATCTGCACTTCCGGTGAACCAGTGTCTTTCGGATGCGTCCGGAATTGCTCGATAACCTCTGTCTTTGCTTCCATCAGCTCGCCCCTCCCCCTGAAAAACCGTGCTCCTGCTCTCTCTTGATTTCCTCTTCGACACTAAAAATCGTAGCACATCGTATGCAAGGCGCAAAGAGCTTTTACAGGGAATCCTGTAGCACCGGTGGCGGCTTTACTGTATGCGCGACCCCAGAAATTCAGGCCGCACGCCCGCTCGTCACGACTTGCCGTGATTTATCAGCGACAAGAACTCGTCGCGCGTCTGTTTGTTCTCGCGAAAGGCTCCCAGCATCGCGCTCGTCACCGCTGCGGAGTGCTGTTTTTCCACCCCGCGCATCACCATGCACAAATGCCGCGCCTCGATTACAACCCCCACCCCTTCTGGCGATAGTTTCTCCTGAATCGCTTTCGCGACCTGGCTGGTCAATCGCTCCTGAATCTGCAATCGTCGCGCATACATGTTCACAAGCCGCGCAATCTTGCTTAAACCCACCACTTTCCTATTCGGGATGTAAGCGACATGGCACTTCCCGAAGAATGGCAGCAGATGGTGCTCGCACAGACTGTACAGTTCAATGTCTTTCACTACGACCATGTTGTCGTAACAGACGCTGAACACTGCTCCGTTTAGAAGTTTTTCCGGGTCTTGCCGGTAGCCGCTCGTTAAATACCGCATTGCTTTCTCGAATCGCTCCGGTGTCCGGCGCAACCCTTCGCGGTTCGGATCTTCGCCGATCAGGGCAAGCATCTTGCGCACCAAGTCCGCAATGGTTTCCTCGCCCTTGGTATCAGGAATGATGATTTCAGTAGCCTCGCTCATTTTGTCTCCGCTTTTTCATCCGGCCTGCTCTCCGCTGTACTCAAAACTGTTTTTGCTGGTCTCCTCGATCCTCACCCGCTCGAGCCGCGCCGCCGGAAATTTTGCCAGCCGCCGGTAAATTTCGCGGCAAACATTTTCCGTCGTTGGCACGATGGTTTGAAACTCCGCCACATCTTCGTTCAAATATTTAAAATCGAATGCCTCGATCACTTCTCGCTGGACGAATGGATCGAGATCACCAAGATTCGCAATCATCCCCGTGTACTCATCCACCGGCCCGGTCATCGTCACTTCCACTGCGTAATTGTGACCGTGACCGTACGGGCCGTTGCACTTGCCGTAGATCCGCTCGTTCTCCACCTCGCTCAACGCTGGCGAATGCAAACGATGCGAGGCAGCAAACCTGTAGCGACGAGTGAGCGAAATTTTCATCGCCTGGCGCCATCCTCTTCAGCCGTGCAATCGGCAAACAAGTCTTCCGACTCATACAGCCGCACCCGGTCCAGCTTTCCCCGCCCAATCTTCGTCTCGAGGAGATTCCAGATCACCGCCGCAACGTTTTCGCATGTGGGAATCTTGCCGGCAAGCTCCGGCACTTCGTAGTTCAAATGCCGATGATCCATCCGCTCGACTACTTCGCGCTGCAAAACATCTTTCAGTTCCTTCAAGTCCAGCACCATGCCCGTCTCTGGGTCAGGCTCGCCCGCAATCGTCACTTCGAGTGTGTAGTTATGCCCGTGTCCATGGGTATTGCTGCACTTCCCAAATATGCGGTTATTCTCTTCCGCCGAGAATTTTGGGTTCTCGTAAAAGTGCGCTGCCGAAAATTCCACCTTGCGCGTGATTCGTATCATTTTACGAGCCTCGCTGCATTGCAGGCGCATACCGTCGGCCCTTCCATTCCACCGCTCCTCGCGTACTCTTCCACCACGAGGCAATCAGCACGGCACTATACAGGCACACCCCAGGCACATAAAATTGGATGTCCGAAACCGGATACCGATTCTCTCGCAGGTATCGCCCGAACGTAGCCATCCGCGCCGCGAACCACACAATCCCACCCGCCACTATGATCCATCTCCATAAATCGCGTGCCCACAACGCGCAGACCAAAACCAGCCCCGCCAAAACGAATCCACTTGCCAACTCTCCGAACAACGCCAACACCGATCTCCCTAGCAATGCGTAAAGATTCTTCGTCCACCCGTCCCACATCGCCCCAAAACTACGGTACATCCGAGTCCGAACAATCCCGAGGCCGCTCGCAAAGTACAGCCGAAACCTCGCGCGCTTCACCAGTCGCGCAAGCGCCACGTCCTCGAGCACCTCGCCCGCGATCGCTCGGTGCCCGCCTACCGACTCGTACACCTCACGCCTTATCAGGATGAACTGCCCGTTCGCTGCTGCATCCGGAAGCGCAGGATCGATCACCTTCTCAAACGGATACCGCTTCGAAAGCATCCAGTACACTTGCAGAATCAGCGCCCGTTCCCACCATCTTTCCATCTCTTGTTCCGGCGAATACGACACCAGCGCGGCGTTAGTCTCGACCGCGTCTGCCAACGCCCGCCTCACGGCTCCAGGCAGATGATAAGTATCCGCGTCTGTGAACAGCAGCCATTCTCCTTTTGCCTTGGCCGCACCGAGTGATACCGCGTGATTTTTCCCCACCCATCCGGGAGGCAACTCGCCCGCTGCCAGAATCTTCAACTTAGGCAATCTTAGAGCAAGCTCCGATAAAATCGCACCCGTCCGGTCGGTTGACTGGTCATCCACAACAATGACCTCATCGACTTCAGCCTGCGCGGCGACTGACTCAACCGCTCGCGCGATCGACGCTTCCTCATTTCGTGCGGGAATGACGGCTGATACCAAAGTGTAGGATCCGCGGCGCCCCGAACTTCAAATCTGGGCTCTCAATTCGCGAATAGCTAGTATTATAGGTTCTGGACGTCCCGATTGAAACGAAAACTAACCACGGCGCTGGTGCTCATTTTTATTGCTAGCTTGCTGTATATGTTCGCCCGAGCCGACTATCGTCAGGGTGAACCGAGCCTTCGCGGCCGCCCTGAGAAAGACTTCGCGCTCACCCTCGACGGCAAGCCAGTCCACCTCTCGGACCTTCGAGGCAACGTCGTCGTCTTGAATTTTTGGGCCACCTGGTGCCAACCCTGTATTGATGAAGCGCCCTCGCTCAACGCTTTGCAACGCCGAATCGCGCCCCGTGGCGGTACCGTCCTCGGTATCGACCTCGATGAAGATCAAAGCGCCTACGAGAGCTTCCTGAAGTCTTATCAGATCGGCTTTCCCAATTATCGCGACCCCTCAAAGAGAATTGCGCTCGACTATGGCACCACGATGTATCCCGAAACCTACATCATCGATCGCAAAGGCCGTCTCGACCGAAAAATCATCGGCCCGCAGGACTGGACCAGCCCCGAACTAACCGCCTATCTCGACTCTGTGCTCAATTCCAAGTAATCCCGCGCGATCCGGCGCGACTCACGCCACTGTCACTCGGAAGGCATCCGACCAGGATTCCTGAACCGAGGATCTCAGCGTTCATTCTCTGCGGCAACTCACGCCACGATGCGGAGTTGGGAGCCGTTGACATTGCCGCGCTCCTTTCCTAACATCCTCCGCGTCTCTGGGCCAGTCGACCGATTCCTAGCTGAAAATCATGTCATCCTCCAGTCCACAGCCCTCGCCCATTTTGGTCCGCATCCGCGCATTTCTCTCGAACCAGGGGCTTTTGCTCATCGTCGCCCTGGCGGTTTTCGCGATTCTCCGCGTCACAAATTGGTCCGGTGCGGACTTCGGCGCAATAGTCCTCTACTCGCTCGTGGCGGGCAACTTGGTTTACCCGGCGATGAATAGGGTTGCTCCCTGGTCCTCCCGGTTCCCTAGCCCGTACAATTGGGTCGCTTACGAGTCGTGTCTCGCCCTCGTCGCCCTTATCAGTTCCGCTGCGGCTGTCGCCGTTACGATGGCCGCGTACCGCGTTCCTCTGTCGAGGTTTTCCTCTCAATTTCGAGGCGGCGGCCGCCTCGGCGTCGTTGTTGTGCTAATCGTTGGCACGATCATCCATCTCTACAACCTCACTCGCGCAAAACTCGAGCACACTAGCCGCGAACTGAAGCGCACTCTTGAACTTGGTAAGACTCAATCCCAAAGGCAGGAGCAGGACCTAGACCAGGCACGCGAGATTCAAGAACGCCTCCTACCCAAACGGATCCCTCAAATCAGAGGCCTCGACATCGCCGGAGCATGGAATCCGGCCAGCGTCGTCAGCGGTGATTATTTCGATGTCCTGAAATTCGGAGACACTAAAATCGGCGTCTGCATCTGCGATGTCGTCGGCAAAGGAATTAGCGCTGCGTTGTTAATGGCCAACCTGCAGGCCAGCTTTCGTGCTTTCGCCTCCGAGCCGGTTTCGCCCGGCGCAGTCGTCAGTAAGTTGAACGAAGTGATTTGCAACAACATCGCGTCCGACAAATTTGTCACCTTCTGCTATTGCATCCTCGACGTCACCAATAGCACCCTCACGTACGCCAGCGCCGGCCACTGGCCTCCCGTACTCCTCCGGCGCTCCAGAGAAACCCTCTCCCTAAGAGACGGCGGCCCGCCGCTCGGCCTTTTCCCCGATCATTGTTATGAAAACATCGAATTGCAGCTCGAGCCCGGCGATCGTCTTGTCCTCTACACCGACGGCTTGACCGAAGCCCGTAACTCCAGCGGCGTCGAATTCGGCGAGCACAATGTCGCCCGCGTTGGGAGCGAGAACATGCGCCTTACAGCCGCCGAAATGCTCGATACTCTGAGGCGCGAAGTCACTACCTTCTGTAATGGCGTCTTCGATGATGACTTAACGCTCGTAGTCGTTACCGTGAAGTGAAAAATTCCCGCCGAATCGCGCTTCGCCGATCAACTCCCGGTGTCACTTGACGCGAACGCCCGTCGCGTGTAATATACCCCCTAGGGGTATATGAAGGGATGAGCCCTAAGCGACTCAGGAAAAGGCCAAGCGCAGCTTGCGCCTGTGAAATTTCGCAAACTGCTGAGCGCAAAGCCGTAGCCGTAGATCCCGGCATCAAATCCGCCAATTTGAAGCGCCTTTACCGCATCGAGGGTCAGGTCCGAGGCCTCGCTCGCATGGTCGAGACCGACCGCTACTGTCCCGACATCATGGTGCAAATTTCATCGGTCCAGGAGGCCCTTCGCGCCGTTGGCCGCGGCTTAATGCGCAACCATCTCAAGCATTGCGCGTCTCAAGTAATTCGCAAAAGCACCCCGGCGGACGCAGAATCCACGTACGACGAACTCATGAGGTTGATCTACAAGCATGCGCGCTGAGGACCTTGTGATGGAACGCGATCCAGTCTGTGGAATGACGGTCGACCCCGGCCGCGCCAAGTCTTGTGTAGAGCACGCGAGCAAAACCTACTTCTTCTGTTGTGACGGCTGCGCGAAGAAATTTTCGGTGGAACCCACCAGATACTTAAACTCAGGACTAAAGCCAGTTGAGGCGGCACACGCTGATTCGGTTGTTCTTTCTGTGCCGCTCGCTCAGAAGTGGGCAGCCGCCACTCGCTCGACGGCTTCGCACGTTCCCATGCCTTCGCGAAATTACATTTGTCCGATGCACCCCGAAGTACACGAACAAAATTCCGGCGCGTGCCCGAAGTGCGGCATGGCGCTCGAACCCGCCTTGCCAAGCGCTCCTGCTACTCGCGTCGAATACACCTGCCCGATGCATCCTGAAATCGTTCGCTCCGAACCCGGCGCGTGCCCGATCTGCGGGATGGCTCTCGAGCCGCGCATGGCCAGCGGATCCGAAGAAGAAAATTCCGAACTCTACGACATGACGCGCCGCTTCTGGATCAGTGTCGCTCTCACGATTCCCGTTCTCATCCTCGGCATGTCCGACCTGATTCCCGGCCAGCCTCTCGATCGCGTTCTCTCCATGCGAGCCATCGGCTGGTTCGAACTGCTGTTGGCAACACCCGTCGTTCCCTGGGGCGGCTTTCCCTTCTTTCAGCGCGGCTGGGCCTCGATCGCAAACCGCAGCTTGAATATGTTCACGCTCATCGCGCTCGGCACCGGCACAGCGTACATCTACAGCGTAATTGCAGTCCTCTTCCCCGGAATGTTCCCGCCCTCATTCCAGACCATGCCAGGCGTGGTTCCGGTCTATTTCGAAGCAGCATCCGCGATTACAACCCTTGTCCTCCTCGGCCAGGTGCTCGAACTTCGTGCCCGAAGCCGCACTTCGTCCGCGATTCGCGCGCTCCTGAATCTCGCACCGAAATTCGCGCGCATGGTTCGCACAGACGGCACCGAAATCGACGTTCCTGTGGAGCACGTGCAGCCGGGAGACACTCTTCGCGTGCGTCCCGGCGAACGAGTGCCGGTCGATGGAGTTGTTCTCGAAGGTTCAAGCTCGGTCGACGAATCCCTGATGACTGGCGAGCCCATCCCCGTCGAGAAAACGGAAGCAACCCGCGTCACCGGCGGCACGGTAAACGGCACCGGCACTTTCGTCATGCGCGCCGAGCGCGTCGGCAGCGAAACGCTCCTCGCGCAAATCGTCCGCATGGTTAGCGAAGCACAACGCAGTCGCGCCCCCGTCCAGAAGCTTGCCGATCGAGTCGCCGCATACTTCGTTCCCGCAGTGGTTCTCGTCGCGATACTCACGTTCGCCATTTGGGGCGTGTTCGGGCCGGAGCCAAAATTAGCGCATGCCCTGCTCAATGCCGTTGCGGTTCTCATCATCGCCTGCCCGTGCGCTCTAGGCTTGGCAACTCCCATGGCCATTATGGTCGGCACCGGCCGTGGCGCTCTCGCGGGTATTCTCATCAAAAGCGCAGAATCGCTCGAAATTCTCGAGAAGGTGGATACCGTCGTAGTCGACAAGACCGGAACGCTCACGGAAGGCAAGCCTCGCGTCACTTCGCTGATTCCGGCGGCTGGCGCAGACGAAACCCATCTGCTCAAAGTCGCAGCCGTTCTCGAGCGTGCCAGTGAACATCCGCTTGCGGCTGCAATCCTCGCAGCTGCGAAGGACCGCGGAATCGAAATCGGCAGCGTCATCGATTTTCATTCTCTCACCGGCAAGGGCATCACAGGCCGCATCGGCGAACGCGGCGCCGCCCTCGGCAACCGCGCATTGTTCGCCGATTTACAGATTCCGCTTGGCCCGCTCGACGATCGTGCCAAATCTCTCGAAGCGGAAGGTCAAACCGCGATGTTCGTGGCCGACGATGGAAAAGCAATCGGCATCATCGGAGTGTCCGATCCAATCAAGCCGACAACCGCCGAAGCGATCGATCGGCTCCATCGCGACGGCATCCGGATCGTCATGCTCACCGGCGACAGCCGTGCCACCGCTGAATCCGTCGCGCGGCAACTCAAAATCGACTCGCTGCAAGCTCAGGTTTTGCCAAATCAAAAGGGCGAAATCGTGAATCAGCTGAAAGCGGAAGGCCGGATCGTCGCGATGGCCGGCGACGGCGTGAACGACGCCCCCGCTCTCGCTGCCGCAAACGTCGGCATCGCGATGGGCACGGGAACCGATGTTGCCATCGAAAGCGCCGGAATCACGCTCCTCAAAGGTGACCTCGTCGGCATCGCTCGCGCTCGCGCTCTTAGCCGTGCGACGATGCGCAATATCCGCCAAAATCTCTTCTTCGCCTTCGCCTATAACGCGCTGGGCGTTCCCATTGCCGCCGGAATTCTCTATCCCTTTTTCGGCCTGCTCCTTAGCCCCATCCTGGCTAGCGCCGCGATGACCTTCAGCTCCGTGTCAGTGATCACAAACGCGCTCCGCCTCCGTCGCGTCAGACTTTAGGCGATCGCTCCTCGCTTCCGCCACCTCATACCTTCGAACTGGTATAATTTCGCGCATGACGCTGATGACTGTTACCTACGAGCTCCAAAATCGCTTGAATCCTGCCCAATTTCGCACGCTCGGAGAATTCTCGAATACCTATGGTCTGCACAAATTCCGTTACGACGAGAAAACCAACCGCCTCATGTTTGACTACGACGCTTCGCGCCTCCAAGAAACCGTTGTCGAACACGTTCTGCGTCAGTCGCGAATTCCGGTGCTCCGCCGCGTCGAAAATTCCTGATAGTCTCAAGTGGCAAGGCGCGAATCGCCAATCTATCCAACGTTTTGTGTGACTGCGACTCCCGGGGCGATTGTCATGCTGAGCGAAGCGAAGTATCTCAACGCTGTCCCCCTGACTGAGCTATTCCACGAGCAGCAAATCAAACGGAGTGTACGCGAAAAAAAAGAGGGGCTCTTGCTTGGGATCAAGAGCCCCGAAAGGTCGCGTTCCATTGGTTCGGCCTAGGCGTGACCGAACCATGGGGTCACCCATCCTAGCTTCCCTCTCAGAGGCAGGTGGGATTTTCCATAAAACCACTGTTGCCAAATGGAGCCAAAGCGCTGTCTCCAAGAGTCCGCAGCAGCGGCACTAGTCGCCGCCGAATCCCTGTAAACCCTGCAAAATCAGCGTAGCCCCAATGGCTACAATGATGTCTACGGAACGACCCGTTCCTCCCGATGTCTGGGCCCCTTCCTCCCCATTCACCAGTTGGGCGGATCGTGTTGGAACGCGACCCACATCGCGTCTCATGCAAACTCATGGCCCATCATCGCAGTCGTATTCGCGATGTGCGTGCGTGCGTTTTCAACAACTTAATCACCTAGGCTCTAATGCGTTTCTGGAATCGAATTCCGATTCGGGAAGCGCCGTCCCGGACTGGTATGTAGCTATTCTTAGCCCCGATGCCTCTGATTTACCCGCTTCACTACCCTCTGCTCACTTTTTCGCGCATCTCTACTCTGCCAACTTGTTAGCTGCGTTGCTCTGCCGCATAATAGAGGCCTCGCGAAACAAATATGAGGAATCCTTTCATCGCGATTCTCGCTGTCTTTGCGGGCCTGGCTGGACTGGCGATTGGTATGGCAGCTTCGCGCGCCAACCACCTGTCTTCTCGATCCCCTGCATCTCGCACCTATGAGGCCGAAAAGTCGTCCGGCATAAAACCAGTGTCAAATTCGCAAGCCGATCCACGCATGGGCGCCTTGATCGACGACGATGATGACTCCGTGATCCGTTTTGCAAGCAATCCTCAGCCGGCTCCCCCGTTTCTTCTGCAGGATCTCGATGGCAATGTCGTTTCAACTGCGCAATGGCAGGGAAAAGTGGTGCTGCTGAACTTTTGGGCTACTTGGTGCCCGCCCTGTCGCCAGGAAATTCCGATTCTCGTGGACCTCGCGAAAAAATATAAAGACAATTTGCTGATTGTAGGTGTATCGGTTGATGACGGGTCTCCGGACGCTGTGAGGGAATTTGCAAAAGCGTTCCACATGAACTATCCGGTCGTGATGTGGAGCCATGAGCTCGTCTCCGAATACGGCGGCGTCCCGGCCCTTCCAACCACGTTTCTCATTAACAAAGATGGCCGGGTCGTCCAAAAGCACGAGGGATTGTATCCGCCCGAGGTGTATGACACAGAAGTCCGCGCGCTGATGGGATTGCCGGTGAACGTGAAGATCGAAACGTTTGAGGATACCGGTCAAATTTTCCTGAAGAATGCGATGCGCGCCACTGAACTTCCCGATGTCGATTTCTCCGGACTATCGCCCGAGCAGAAAAAGGCCGCGCTCAAGAAGCTCAATTCCGAAGGATGTACTTGCGGATGTCGCTTGACGCTGGCTCAATGCCGCATCAACGACACGTCATGCGTCCGCAGCAGGGGTCTTGCTGCAAAGGTGATTCAAGACATAAAGGATGCCGGTCCGGCTCCCCCAAGTCCCTCAGCGCCGTCAGCACCCACCCTCAACGAGTAATTCTCGGCCGGGCAACCACAGATCCGCTCGCAGCGCCTCAAGTTCATCCTAAAGCGCTGCGAGCGAATTGAATCCGCGATTTCTTCTAGTGATTTTTGTGTTCTCTAGCCTCAAGCGCTTGATTCGCTTCGCCGAGCGCTATGTCTAGATGCTTCATCGCCTTTTCCCGGTGGCCGCCGAACGATCCGGGCGCGCTAGCCAGAAGGCCTCGAGCCTGCTGCATCAAGTCTCGAGCGGTCCGCACGTCTTTCATCGCTTCATGCTTCTCTTGTGCCGCCACGGTCGTCACTGCGGTTGTTCCCGGGATTGAGCGTGATGCGGCACCCGCCACGAAGGCCAGGGCAAAACCGCCCACGATCAGCAAACGAGAAATCTGATTTTTCATCGAAAATCCTCCCCGTTAAATTTGACCACTCCGTCTGGGCGCTACCACAACAGGGCCATCGTGTTGTGCGCCTCTCCGAGAATGATACTAGTTCAACACCGCCAGTGATTCATGCTGCTTGTCCTCAAGTTGTGTCGTAAAAGAATCACTAATCAATTGAGAGCCAAACCAGTTTCTCCTGTGGGACTGGGGCAACCACAAAAAGAATATTGAAGGAATGCGAATCTAATGAAGAGCCGCAAAGATGTCAAAACAAATCGTTGCTCGACGCTAAGGTTTTTCGAAGAACTAATTATCATGTCCCAAGATGAAACAAAAATGCAACGCGTGAGGTTTTCTTACCAACCTGGGAAAGATTTAGTTTCACACCAGAACAGCATTATGGCTGCGTCATTTTTTCTGGCCGCACGATTTCATCGAATTCTTTCTCCGTGAGATATCCGAGTTTCAAAGCAGCCGCGCGCAGGCTCAGGTGCTCGTGGTGCGCCATGTGCGAAATCTCGGCTGCCTTGTCATAACCGATCTTGGGAGTCAGCGCTGTGACCAGCATAAGTGAGTTTTCTACATTTTCTCTAATGCGAGCGAGATTCAGCCCCATTCCCACAATGCAGTGGTCCGTAAACGAACGACACGCATCTGCAAGCAACCGCACAGAATTAAGAAAATTATGAATCATTACAGGCTTGTAGACGTTGAGCTGGAAATTCCCCTGCGACCCGGCGAAGCTGATGGCCACATCATTGCCAAACACCTGCACAACCACCATGGTCATTGCTTCCGACTGAGTAGGATTCACCTTTCCCGGCATGATTGACGATCCCGGCTCGTTCTCGGGCAGCGTAATTTCACCGAAGCCTGCTCTCGGTCCCGACGCAAGCCATCGAATATCATTGGCGATTTTCATTAGCGACGCCCCGAGAGTTTTCAGCGCGCCGCTAGCAAATACGATTTCATCGTGCGCGGAGAGCGCTGCGAATTTGTTCGGATGGGACGTAAACGGTAGTCCTGTCAATTCCGCGATCTTCTTGGCCGCGCGCTCGGCAAACTCCGGATGCGCGTTCAGTCCAGTTCCCACAGCCGTGCCACCAATGGCGAGGTCATAGAGTCCAGGGAGCACCTGCCGCAGCCGCGCGATATCACGGTCAAGTAAACTCACCCAGCCGGACATCTCTTGTCCCACTGTGAGCGGTGTCGCGTCCATCAAATGCGTCCGGCCAATCTTTACGACGTCTTGAAACTCTCGCGCTTTTGCATCGATGGCGTCGCGCAGCCTGGTCACGGCAGGAATCAATGCCTCAGCTACTCGCGTCGCAGCCGCAATATGCATAGCTGTAGGAAACGTGTCATTCGACGACTGCGACATGTTCACGTCGTCATTTGGATGGATGGGCTTCTTCGAACCCATCACGCCCCCTGCGATCTCAATCGCGCGATTCGAAATCACCTCGTTGGCATTCATATTGGTCTGCGTACCACTGCCGGTTTGCCAGATGCGGAGTGGAAAGTGCTCGTCGAGTTTTCCGGCAATCACTTCATCGGCTGCCTGAACGATCAGGCGCGCCTTGTCCGGTGGCAGTTTTTTTAGATCTTGATTCACCAGCGCTGCGGCTTTCTTAAGAATGCCTAAGGCCCGGATCAGCTCGGGCGGCATCGTGTCGCGGCCGATGTTGAAATGGATCAAGGATCGCGCCGTCTGCGCGCCATAATAGCGATCGTTGGGAACCTCGATTTTGCCCATGCTGTCGGATTCGATCCGGACTTGCGACTTTGGAGCAACCGTCGTATTCGCGTCCACTGTCATTCCTCCAACTTCTGTAGTTACGCGTTTCTGAAGGAGTCCCAACACTAGAGAATACTGCGGAACCGCCCTACACGCAGCCCGATTCCGTTGGTGCGGCCAATATGGATGTCTCTCGGTAGGCACGCGCAGGAAAATCCAGTGAACAGCTGTACGAGAGCTGCACTTTCGTACAGGAGCGATTTCAGAAACGTTCGAGTACGATGCCCCGAAGCGATTCTCGAATCAGACTAAAATTGAGCCCTGGGAATCGTGCATTTCGGACGACCGGCGTTGAGGTGTAAGCGCCACTCGTTCGTAGCAAATCAGGAGCAATAGGCTCATGGCGTGGAAATTCCGGCTCGGATCGCGACGCGAAGAAACCGAAAGCACGGGTGTACAGGTTGCGGAAGCTATATCGGAAGAACCGGTGTCTCAAAACGTAGCTACCGAAGATTCTGCCGCCTCAGCTTCCACCGCGGAATCCGCCGCCACGGAAGCCCCCGAGCTTGCGGCTAAAGCTGAAATCTCCGAATCCCCCAACGTTGCGGACGAAGCTCAAAAGGACGAGTCTTGCGAGACTACCGAGCCTGAATCAGATACCTCTGCCGACGAAGCTCCTGCCGCCCAAACTGCCCCCACATCCCTGGCCACCGACTCATTTGCTGATACCCCGCTCGCGGACGAGGCTACGCCTCTCGTGCCGGCATTTCCCGCCATCGCAAGCGACTGGGCCTTCGAGGAAAAGCTAGCGATTCATAAGGAATGGGTTGACTCTCAGGGTCTTTCGGGACAAAAAATCGACCTCGCCGGCGCCAAACTCGAAGGAGCCGAACTGGTGGGCGTCAATCTCCGCTACGCCGACCTTCAAGAAGCGGACTTGAAGGCTGCCGATCTTCTTCTCGCCGATCTTCGCGATAGCTGTCTCGCGCGCGCGAATCTGGAAGAAGCGTCACTGGTGGGAGCAAACCTGGAAGGCGCAAACCTGGAAGGCGCGGCTCTCGCCTCCGCCATGGGCCTCGTCCCGCGTCAGCTCGCCGGCGCGAATCTTCGCGACGCGATGTTGCCGCCCCAAATCCTCGAATTCCCCGGATTGGCGGATTTCGCGCGCGTCTCGCGAAGTGCCGTCTCGTTCTTCAGCGCGACAATCTCTCTCAGCTTGCTTTCCTGGCTGATGATCTGGAAGACCAGAGACGTGCAACTTATTTCGGACTCTTCCATCCTTCCGTTCCTGCATTCCGCAGCCGCTTCGAGCGCTTTCCCGACGAGCGAAATCTATTTAATCATGCCAGCCGCGCTTGTCGCCGTCTATCTCACCTTCCAATATCATTTGCAGCGGTTGTGGGATGCGGTCTTGGAGCTTCCCGCAATTTTCCCCGATGGCAGCTCGCTCGACGAGCATCGGCCGTGGATTATCACTGGCCTTCTCCGCGCGCACTTCCGCTGGATGAATCAAGACGCGCCTTCCACTCGTTTCATCGAAAAAGCAATTTCCATGCTGCTGGCATACTGGTTCGTCCCAGTTACTCTTGTCTTCTTCTGGGGGCGCTACCTTACACAGCAAGACATGCACGGCACGCTGTTGCACATTGTTCTCTTCGCCGCCGCGACGGGAGTCGCCGTTTACTCGACGACCCGGGTGGGCCGCCCGCAAGAGGCATGGGCAGCGGAGGAAAAGATTTCGGCTGGAATTATTAAGAAGTTGAAAGCCCTTAGTTTCGAGCGGTTCATTTCAGGCCTCATCGTCATTCTTTTTTTTCTTTCGCTTGGCACAATCAAAGGCGTTCCTCATGACTTCAGTCGCGCTCCCCAGTTTGCTGCTGGCGATATTCGCCGCTGGGCGCCGAGCGTCTTCTGGGCGATCGGTTACGATCCTTACGCCGAACTCACTGAAGCCACGCTTTCTACCTGGCCCGCTGGTTGGACCGGCGCCGAAGATCAGCTTGGCTCCGTAAAGGGCGCGCGTCTCAACAACACCAAATTCCGCTACGCACAAGCCTACGGAATTTTTCTCGCGAACGCTCACCTCTTCCGCTCCGATTTTACCGGTGCGTTTCTCTCCGAGGCTGACATGCGCGGAGCGGACCTCGGCCAGTCAACTCTTCGCCTCGCAATTCTTGATCGTGCGCAGATGTCGCACACAAACCTCGACCGCGCCAATCTTGATGGCGCAAACATGACTCGAGCAGACCTTCGGGGCGCGAATCTTTCCTATTCATCGCTCGTGAATGCAGCGCTCGTCGATGCGCAGCTTGAAGGTGCGAGCCTTTACTCGGCCCGTTTGAGCGGTGCAACCCTCATTCGTGCCAATTTAGACAAAGCTGATTTCCGCGAGGCCCACCTGGAATCCGCGAATCTCGAGCACGCCGAGATGCACCAGGCTTATCTCTGGTCGGCCAAGCTCTCGTCAGCCCACCTCGACAACGCGCATCTAAGTACCGCAATTTTCATTGACGCAGACTTGCGAAGCGCCGACTTGCATGGAGCGAACTTCCAGGGAACAGTGCTGAACGGGGCCAACCTGCAAGGCGCGAATCTGGATTTTGCGGACATGCACGGCGCGCTGGGGCTAAGCGCCTATCAAGTTTGCTCGGCAGCCTCTCGAAACGGTCTCCAGCTTGACGACGCGATGCAACTACAAGTTGATGCCCAATGCGGCGGCGGAATTCACTCGCAGCTGCCTGCGCCACCCACGACGTTGCCGCCGCACCCCGCGACTGACTCCGACGCTGGCGTGAAAAAAGACTAAGGCTTCGGTTCCGACTTCTCCGGCTTTTCCGTTTTCAGTTTCTCCGTAGGCTTTTCGTAGCGACTGGCATCGATCGCCACATTCGCATCCATCTTCTGCCACGTGTACGTCGTTGTCCCATCGACGCGTGTCACGCGCACGGTGAATGGAATCTTCAGTCCATTCACGTCGCGATAGTCTTCGTAATCCGCTTCAAGCGGAAGTGCTCCGAGCGGACTTTCAATTCGATGCAATATTCGTAGCAGTAATCCGGTCTGTACGTCGAAGTAGATTCGGTCCGCGCCGTCACCCTTCCACCATGCCATCACGAGATATGCATCGTGACCGTTCACATTTTCAGTTCCTCGTACTTGAAAACGTTCGTAATCTTTCTCGAACTGTTCGCCCGGGTAGAACTCGGCCCACTGCCTGCTACGCGCCAGTTCGTCGCCCGATTCTTCCGTCACCTCGCCATTCGCTCGTTTTCCCCAGCCGATCGGTCCGTTCACTCCTTCCGTCACGTCGCCCTTTGGCCCATGGAGAATCGCGAACGCCTGGTCCGGCGCCGTACGGTAGGTTTCAATCGTTGCGTGAAGACCGTGAGGACCCTCTACTCCGCCTTGCTCCACACGCGTGTGATTTTTCTGAATCGCGCCGGTGCCTCCAATCGCTTCCACATATTTCCCCAGTATCACGTCCACGCTCGGCAGTGACGTCGATGGAGCGTTCGAAAACGCCAGCGGTTGCCCCGGCTCGGGCTCGGGCGCGTGGGCTGTCTTGGCGCTCGACCCGGGTTCCGCGGCTGGCACCGCCGCGCCAATAGCGGCACTGGAAAGAGGCGGAATGTTGGCGGCCTTAGCAACGCCGCGATGGCACGTATAGCATGTCACTTCACGTCGCCCGTTGAAATTATCTTGGTTGATCGCAAACATCATCTTCATCATGTTGCGTGCACGCTGCTTCGTCGGCTTATCATCGTTGTCGAAATGGTCCGCCTCGTGGCAGTAGTCGCAGCCCACACCCAGCGCAGCGGTTATGTAGCGCATCGACGGCATCAACTGGTCGGCGGGAATATCCTTCAACACCTGAATATTCTTGAACGCTTCGGCGGCCGTCTTCTGCGTCTCCGAGTTGGTTTCGCGCTCGATGGACGCTCGGCGCACTGCGGTGCGCGCCGTAATTTTTGCGGGCATCCCAAGACCCAGCGCAACCGCGATAGCCAGCGCCGGGTATTTGGCAAATCTGAGTCGGCCCTTAAGATCCGCATTCATAATGTGCCTTTCCTTTCGATGCAATCGTGTCAGCGTATTTTTGCGATTTAGAGCATCACAAAACAGCATGCGAACATACGTCATTTTCTGCGGGAAGGAAATGAAGAACGCGCGCAAATCCTCAGCAGGTAAGCCGTCGCATTAGGCCAAGCGCGCCACCTCGGGTAAAATTATCGGCCGAATGATTCTATGAATAGACTCGACGCGGCCCAGGACCGGCAGTCCCCTTCGTCCAATTTCCTTCTCTCCAACGCGTCCATGCTCTGCATTGTCTTAGGCGCCTGGCTTCTCGTCTACGTCCCCGGGCTTTTTCACCCGTCACTGCTCGACGATGCAGACTCCGTTCATGCCGAAGCTGCGCGGGAAATCCTTCTGAACCACGATTGGGTGACTTTGTACGTCGACGGCGTCCGGTATCTCGCAAAAGCCCCGTTGATGTACTGGCTGGTGGCGATCAGCTATAAACTTTTTGGAATTTCGGAATGGCAGACGCGTCTCCCGTTAGCTCTCAGCGTTCTCGCCCTGGCATGGTCTGTGTTCATATTCGGGCGAAGGTTTTTCGGAAGAGAAGCCGGATTTTACGCTGCGCTCATCACGGTTACCTCTCCGGGGTTTTATGTATTCACGCGCTTTCTCATTCCGGATGTCATGGTCGCAATCTTCCTGACCCTCGGATTATATTTTTTTCTCATCGCATGCGAGCAACCAGAGCCATCTCGCTGGCTGTGTTGGGGAATTGCCGGAACGGTTGCGCTGAACGTTTTGACAAAAAGCCTGATTGGCTTGATTTTTCCAGTCGCCATTATCTTCGTGTATCTTTTTCTTACAGGCGACCTAAGAAAAATCTGGAAGCTCCATCCTCTGTCGAGCACGCTGGTATTCCTCGGCGTTGCAGTCCCGTGGCACGCGCTCGCAGCAATCTGCAATCCGGCGCAACCCACCGGGCCGGAAAAAGGCTTCTTGTGGTCCTACTTTGTGAACGAACAATTCATGCGCTTTCTCAACAAGCGCATTCCTCACGATTACGGCAAAGTGCCGTTGCTGCTCTTTTATGCCTTGCTGCTTCTATGGGTCCTTCCCTGGTGCGTATTTTTCTTCCCGGCGCTGAAAGAAATACCTCTGAGCTTTCGCGCTTGGCGGGATTGCTTGGATGCGCGGGGACGCGCCAATCTGCTTCTGGCTATTTGGATTGCAGTGATTGTGGGTTTCTTTAGCTTTTCGAGCCGTCAGGAATACTATTCGCTCCCGGCCGTTCCTGCGCTCGCCTTACTGACGGCCGGCTGGCTTCAGCGCGAACGCAATTCGCCGGCCGATAGCCGTGAAAGGCGCGCCGGGAGAATCGCATCAGGAGTGCTTCTCGCCATCGGCTGTCTCGTGTTTGTCGCTTGCATGAGCATTTTTGCGCAGACACATCCATTTCCTCCCGGCACAGACATCGGCGACGTGCTCATCGCTCATCCGGGGCACTACAAGCTTTCGCTCGGCCATATGCAAGACCTCACGATCGAAGCGCTTGGCATGTTCCGAAGGCCTCTGTGGGAATTCGGCGCAGTGATGCTGCTCGGAACCGGCCTCAATTGGTTTTTCCGCCGCCGTGGTTCGCCTCTCAAAGGTAATCTTGTACTTGCCTCGATGATGGTTGCACTCCTGCTTTGCGTCTACCAGGGCTTCGTGATCTTCTCGCCGGAGATTTCGTCGAAGAGCCTGGCGCTCGCGATTCAAAAAGACTACCAGCCCGGCCAGACGATTGTGTTTTATCGCAACTACGAAAGCGGCGCCTCGATAACCTTCTACACCGGCGAACGAGTGCACATCGTAGACGGGCGGCGCGCTGACCTGTGGTTTGGTTCGCTCTTCCCGGATGTGCCTCACGTTTTTGAAGACCAGGATTCGTTCGTGCGGCTTTGGAATGGACCCAACCGGGTCTATCTATTCACAGAAGAACCCTTCGTTGACGAGGCCCTGAAAACAATTGACCCGAAAACTGTCCACGTCTTTGCTCGAAGTGGCGGCAAGGTCGTGTTTACGAATCAACCCGGCATGGGCGCTTCGTACGCGCCATCCAGTCCCGGCTCCTGAGAATCGCCTGCCGTAATACAATCGTCCCGCCGTCTCACCATGGCGCGTGAGGTTCCTATGACACATCCCTGGCACGACTTGAGTCCCGGTGACAAAGTGCCGCACGAGTTCGAGGCTGTCATCGAAATTCCATTGCACGCAAACATCAAGTACGAGCTCGACAAGGAGAGCGGCATTATTCGCATGGACCGCGTTCTTTACTCGGCCGTCTTTTATCCCGCCAACTACGGCTTCATTCCCCAGTCGCTCGCAGAAGACAACGATCCGCTCGACGTTCTCGTGCTCTGCCAGGAATCCGTCGTCCCGCTCACGATCATGCACGCGCGCACCATCGGCCTTATGACCATGATCGACTCCGGCGTTCCCGATCACAAGATCATCGCCGTTGCAACGGCCGATCCCGAATACAGCACCTACCACGAAGCGAGTGAGTTGCCCCCTCACCAGATGGCAATGGTTCGCAGGTTTTTTCAGGACTATAAGCAGCTCGAGGGCAAGGAAGTTGACGTGGACGAAATCCTACCGGCAAAGAGGGCGTATCCGATCATCGAGAACTCGCTCGCGGCATACAAGAAAAAGTATGCGCGGCGGCGCAGCGGAAAATCAAAATCCTAGCCGCATCTACTCCGTGTACATCACCAGCATCACGCCGAGAACAATCAGGAACAGAGGCCAAATCTTACTGAAGATCTCGTACCACTTCGCGTTGGATTCGCCGAGGCCCTTTGCCACGGCCGCTCCCGCTCCCGCTTCGGCGAAATGCAAGTGTTGATGCTGGACGCTCACCATCGTCTTCATAGCGTCCGCACCGTGCATTCCCCCGTGGTGATGAAATAGAAGCAGGATACAGCCTCCCAGTGAAACCACCGGGAACACCCACGCGCTCCAGGCAGCCTTCAGGCGTCCGCTCGCTCGTAACATTTCGATCACACCCAGCACGAGCAGGATCAGCGCAAATGTCTTGTGCTGCACGTCCTCGGGATTATGGGTCATCGCATAAATAAAACTCTGATTACCGAACGGCCAAATCTCAGTGTCGCTGAATATGAAGAGAAATATTCCGGCGATCAGAAAACATATCGGCCACGCATAGCGCGCGGCAGGCCACCGCTTAGTCAACATGGGTTGCGCCCAAAAAAACAGGGCAGCCAGAATTACCAACATTCCTGCGAGGTGATGGTTGAATTCGCTCTCACGTTTATCCGCGAGATGTTCTGCTTTCTGTGCCGGCGTCTCCTCCATCGCCGCTCCGTGGTCCATGCCAGGCATGTCCGCCATGTTGGACATATCCATGCCGCTCATCGCTGGCTCGGGCGGGAGGTTCGGATGCTGTGTCCACGCGGGCGCCGAAAGGAACACCACGCAAATCACAAGCAGCAACAAGCTCAGGGTAATCCAAAAGGTTTTCTCAGACCGTTTCAGCGGCAATGTCCTCAAGCCTCCATTTTTCTGTCGGAATAATTGTCTCAGATCTCTCAGAAATCCATCGGCAAACCAACATAGTTCTCCGCCAGCGACTGTGCCGCAGCTCGCGAGCTCGTTACGTAGTCAAGCTCAGCCAGCTGGCGCCGCTGATCGAATTGATTGTCGGAATCGAACACGTGCAGCATGGCCGTCATCCACCACGAAAATCGCTGCACTTTCCACACGCGTCGCAGGCAAGTCGCCGAATACTCGTCTAGGCGTTGGCGGCGCCCCGACTTGTAAAACTCATCCAGCGCCCGCGCCAGCACGCGCACATCCGCTACTGCGAGGTTGAGTCCCTTCGCGCCGGTGGGAGGCACAATATGCGCTGCATCGCCCGCCAGAAACAACTTCCCGCACTGCATCGGTTCGACGACGAAGCTGCGCATACCCGTCACGCCCTTCTGCGTAATCGGTCCTTCTGTCAGCTTCCAGCCGTTGTCAGTCGCCAAACGCCGGTGCAGCTCCTCCCATATTTTCGCATCAGGCCACTTGCGAATGTCCTCGTCCGGCGAGCATTGCAGGTACAGCCTGCTCACTTGCGGCGAGCGCATGCTGAGCAGCGCAAAGCCGCGTTCGTTGTAACTGTAGATTAGCTCATCGCACGACGGGGCCACATCGGCCAGGATCCCAAGCCAGCCGAATGGGTAAATACGATCAAATAGAGTGAGCACACCGGCCGGGACGCTCGGCCGGCAGATGCCGTGGAATCCGTCACAGCCTGCAATGAAATCGCAGCTCAGTTCATACGGTTCCCCGTGGCTTCGAAATCGGATACTGGGTTTCGTCGCTGAATCCGCGTCTTCAAAATCGTGTACGCTCACGTCTTCCACTTCATAAAAGATCTGTCCGCCGGCTTCGCGCCGCGCCTTATTCAGATCCTTGATTACCTCGTGCTGCGCGTAGATCGTAATTCCCTTCCCGCCGGTCAGGTCGGCAAAATCGATCCGGTGCGTTTGCCGCCCGAATCTCAAATTCACTCCGTAGTGGACGAGCCCTTCTTTCTTCAGCCGCTCGCCAACGCCGGTCTCGACCATCAGGTCGACAGTTCCCTGCTCTAGCACCCCGGCGCGCACGCGTTCTTCCACATACTGTTGGCTGCGGTTCTCAATGACAATGGATTGGATTCCCTGCAGATGCAAAAGATGCGAAAGCATCAGCCCCGCGGGACCGCCGCCGACGATTCCCACCTGCGTGCGCAACTTTTTCACGCAACTATTCTAATACCGCGAGCAGTCGCTTGGACTGCGAAGATGTAAATTCCTGCTTCCGCTTGAGCTTCTGAACAATCTCCGGTAGCCTCGCTCTCGCAATATAAGAAATCCCTGCGAAGGAGTTCCTTGCGAATGCTCGTCAGCCACAAACGCCTGCTCGTCGAGTGGGGTGACTGCGACCCTGCCGGAATTGTTTTTTATCCGCGCTACCTTGCGTGGTTTGACGATTGCACCACCGCGCTTTTTCTCGCGGCTGGCTTGCCCATTCAAAATCTTTTTCGTTCGCACGGCGTTCTCGGCGTGCCGATCGTTGACGTAAAAGCGCGCTTCATCGTCCCTTCCACCTTCGGCGACGAATTGCGCGCGGAATCCACAGTCCTGGAGTTTCGCCGCAGCAGTTTCGTGCTGCGCCATCAATATTTTAAGGAGCAAGTTCTGGCGGTCGAAGGCGTCGAGACGCGCGTTTGGGCCGGACTCGACCCGCAAGACCCGAAGCGAATGAAATCACGCCCGCTCCCGCCCGAAGTGATTGCCCGGCTATCCGAGAATCGAGTCTGAGTTCGGAGATTCGATGCAGCACAGCCGATTGACTCTGCACTGCCGGAAAAGAAGTGAATGACGCAAGCGACCAACGAAACGCATGCCGCGTTGAAGCGCCCCGATCGGCTTTTGTCGATCGCCGATCTAGCCGGGACTTTCCTCTTTGCGATCGAAGGCGCCACGGCTGCTGTGACCCGTGACCTTGATCTGTTGGGCCTGATGGTGCTGGCGTTTGCTACCGCGTTGGCGGGTGGAATTACTCGCGACCTCCTGATCGGCGCCGTGCCGCCGCAATCATTGCGCGATTGGCGCTACCCGGCGATCGCGTTCACGGGCGCCGCGATTGTTTTCTTCATGCATCCGATTTTCGAAAATCTTCCGACGCAGCCGTTGATCGTGCTCGATGCCGCCGCGCTTGCCCTGTTCGCGGTTGCGGGCACCGAAAAAGCGCTGAACTACAAAATGCATCCTTTCATCGCTGCGTTGCTGGGCACGCTCACGGCCGTCGGCGGCGGGACGATTCGCGACGTGTTTCTCGCGCAGATTCCCAACGTACTTCGCGCGGATGTATATGCAACCGCCGCACTCCTTGGATCAGCGGTGATGATTATCGCGCGAAGACTTCGGATGGGCGATACGCAGTCCGCTCTTTTGGGAGGCTTCGCATGCTTCTTGATTCGCTTGATCAGCGTCTGGCGACATTGGAATCTGCCGCACGCACCGACCTGATGGCGATTGTCATACGCTAGCGGATCGAATCGCGTTCGCACTGAAATATTCGTGGCAGGCGTTTGGAGGCACGTCTTCATTTTTCCCCGTCCACTTCGGCGAACACTTCTTGGGCGATATGGAAAGCGGTGTTGGCCGCGGGCACGCCGCAGTAGATCGCGCTTTGCAGCAACAATTCTTGGATTTCATCGCGGGTTACTTTGTTGTTCAGCGCGGCCCGGACGTGCATCCGGAATTCATCGCTGCGATTGAGAGCGATCATCATCGCGAGCGTTACGAGGCTGCGCGTGTTGCGCGGGAGCCCGGGCCGCGACCAGATTTCGCCCCAAGCGTAGCGCGTGATGAAGTCCTGAAATGGCTCGGTGAGCGCGGTTTTGTTTTTCTCCGCTTTATCGACGTGCGCGTTGCCGAGCACCTCGCGCCGAACCTTCATTCCCGCCTGGTGCCGTTCGCGGTCGTTCATATCGCCCCCACCATATCGGCCCCCGATATCGCCCCTGCCATATCGCACCCCACTAAATTGCCGCCGCCATATCGCCCCCGCAAATTTTTCCGCGGTGTCACTTACCCTCCGGGCTCCGTCAAAAACTTCAGCAACGCCTTTGTGAATTCATCTGCGGCTTCCACATTCGAGAGATGTGACGCATCAAGTTCCACAAATTTTGCGTCCGGAATCGTATCCGCGAGATAACGAACGTCCGCCGCCGGAATCACAGGATCGTGCGATCCGCCGATCACAAGAGTACGCGCCCGAATCCGCGAAATTGTTTCGCGCTGATCCATATCACGAATGGCGCCGCAATTGGCTGCGTACCCGTCTGGGGAGGTGTTCGCGATCATCTGGCGCATGGATGCGACCACGTCCTGTGACTTGGCAGTGAACGCGGGCGTGAACCAGCGCTGCGCCTGTGTATCGGCGACGGCGCCCATGCCCTTCGTTCGGACCATTTCGATGCGCGCGTTCCAGCCTTCCGTTGTGCCAATCTTTGCCGCTGTGTTGCACAGCACGAGCCGGTTGATGCGTTCGGCGGTATACACGCCCAGCCACATGCCGATGACACCGCCCATCGAAAGCCCGCAAAAATGCGCGCGCTCGATTCCAACGGCGTCGAGCAAACCGACGACGTCGCGTCCCAGCTGAGTGATGCTGTAGGGCCCGGGCGTGACGACCGACTGGCCGTGGCCACGCGTGTCGTAGCGCAGAACGCGAAAACACCCTGCCAGCGCCGGAATCTGCGGATCCCACATCGACAAATTCGTGCCCAGAGAATTCGAAAGGACGAGCGCCGGCGCATCGGCAGGGCCGTCGAATCGATAATTCAGGCGCGCGCCATTTGATTCCGCAAAAGGCATGCTTACCGTTCTCCGAATTGCAGCATTAGAGTTTTCGATCCAAACTTGATAGGACTTTCTTGGCCATCTCTCGTGCCGAGCCGATGTAATTCTTGGGGTCCATCAACCGCGCGATCTCTTCGGGGGAAAGGTGCTCGAGGATTTTGGCATCGTTCAGCAGCACATCTTCGAGCGATTGATTTTGCTCCATTGCGCGGTGGCTGGCGTCCTCCAGCAACTGATGCGCCTGCGACCGGCCCAGCTTTTTCCGCAGAACCATGGCCACGGCTTCCGAAAAAATCAAGCCGCGCGTTTCTTCGATATTTTCCGCCATGCGATTTTCATGGATCTGCAATCCGCCAAGCACTCCAGCCATCTGCGAGACGGCTCCGCCCGCCAGCATGCAGATTTCCGGCAGCGTTTCCCATTCGGCGTGCCAGCCGCCCAAGCCTCGCTCGTGTTCCTGCACCATGCTGGTCAGCATGATGGAAACGAGCGCCGGAACGCGAATGGCCGCGGATAAAATCACCGCGCAGCCGACCGGATTCTGCTTGTGCGGCATCGTGGATGAGCCGCCGCGGCCGGGCGCCGACGGTTCGGCGACTTCCGCGATTTCGGTTTGCGCCATCAGCGAAATATCGCGCGCGATTTTTCCTAGCGTGCCGACGAGCAAACCGAGCGTTGTCGCGACTTCCGCGAATCGGTCGCGGTGCGTGTGCCAGGGCAAATCCGGCATGCCAAGCTTCAGATCGTCGGCCAGCGCGGAAGCCACCGCCGGTCCTCGATCGCCGAGCGCCGCGAGCGTGCCGACAGCGCCTCCGAACTGGATTACGAGCACATCTTTTTGCGTTTGATTGAGGCGCGCATGGTGCCGCTCGATGGCAGAAAGCCATCCCGCTGCTTTCAGTCCCAGCGTGACGGGTGGAGCGTGTTGCAGCCACGTGCGGCCGACGACAAGCGTCGATTCGTGGGCCTCGACAAGCTTTACCAGGGCGCTTGAAATTTTGGACAATCCGTTGCCGATTTCTTCCAAGGCTTCGCGAAGCTGAAGCACGAGACCCGTATCGATTGCATCCTGGCTTGTAGCGCCATAGTGAACAAACGCGGAAGCCTTCTCGTCGTTCTTGGCAACGAGTGAAGTGAGCTGCTTGACCATCGGGATTGCGACGTTGCCGGCAAGCGCGCCTTCTCGCGCCAGCTTTTCAATCGAAAACAGATTCGCATCGCATTGCGACTCAATCGCTGCGGCGGCTTCTGTGGGCGCAAGACCGGCGCTCGCGAGCGCCCGCGCCAGCGCAGCTTCGAAATTCAGCATGCATTGCAGGCGGCGATGATCGGAGAAAATCTCGCGCATATCGTCGGTGGTAAACAACGGACCGAGCAGGTGAACGGGATGTGGTGTGGTCATTTGAGTGGGGCCAGCGCCGGTATCATATCGCGGGAATGGCTTATGCAACGAGAAAAGCAAGCCGTTCGACAAACTGAAAATGTGCGGTTTCGCTGCCGATTAGAAATTTGTAAGTGCCTTGTCTGCTGATACTTGTGCGCAATTCTAATCGCGGAACCGTAGATTAGAAATGTAGAACCGCGGGTCGTGGTGCCGGAAAGTGTGTTCGAGCCGACACACAAACCTGCGGACGGAGCGAAAGAAAAAATCGCGAAATATTTGCGATTAGAAATTTTTAATAGGCTTTCTTTTCTGTGACTTAACTCGAATTCTAATTCCAGATTTGCGATTAGAATTTCGGTGGGTACCGATGCGACGGCATTCGACATCGCTGGAATCCTCGGCGCGGCGAAGGCGCACAGACAAGAGTGCCTATGCCACTGAACCATCTCTTCGTCCGATAGTGTCGTCTGCGTCATCATATTAAACCGGACAATGGTAGCACGGATTCGAACGGTTGAAAATCCGTAAAACTACGCAGAGCTGTGGGAAATGGAGCACTCGGAGGGACGCGAGGAACCTCGTCGCGCGCACGGCGAGGTTGCCAGACGGAAGCTAACTACAGATTCCAGATGGGCGATCAAACGATGGCTAGGGTGCGGTCGCCTCGGTCAGTTTGTTGCGTGAAACCTCTTTGAAATTTGTCCCCTCTAGGCGAAACAACAGGAGTAATCGCGGCGCCACAGCGTAAGGAAGGTTCGCTTCCCAATCCGTATCCTGGGTCTTGATTTCAATCCTTCCGTCTCTATCGAAATCTCCAAACTCGAATCCCACCGGGGTTCCCACACCCAGACGGGCCACCTCCTCAAATTTCCCGCCGCGCCAGCTCAGAATTTTGAGCTCAGAGCCGTGCGCGCCGACCGGGTATTGAACGAGCAGCTCCTTGCGTCCATCTGAGTTGATATCTAAGTACTCCACAGCGCCCGTCCAACCTGCGTTTAGCGCCGGATCGACTTTGGTCCCCGGTGGATTACATTGAGTTATCACGCGTATCGCGTCTGCAACTGTCTGGGGCAGGTTGTCGAGCGCGGCGTTGAGAGCTGACGTGGCGCGCGAGGCTCTCCGCCATTGCCAGTAGGCTACAGCCGCAGCAAACAACATCGCTAATACAGAAAGTGAGGCCATCACGCGTCCGGTTCCATAGGTAGCAAATCGGGCTGGGTCGACCCGGATTCTAGCATCTCTGCCAAGATCCCCCGGAATTCAAATCCAACGAGGTAGATTGCGAGAAAGTTGATGTATATATGTGTTGTTTATTTTCCTGAAATCGGTCGCGTTGCGTCGGCTTCGCATGATCAATTGAATCATCGCCGCTGTTCAAGAAGATACAGACGTTCAAACGAATCATCGGGTCTCTAGGGGTACCGTGGCCAATGGGACTTACTGCGGAATTCTCGTTTGTTTCTGACTGGGCATGTGGGCCCCTTGTTGCGCGAGCATCCAAGAAATACTCGAGTTTCATTCGTACGCCGGAACATTTCGTCGAGATGTTGTTTCTCGTGGAAGACAAGCGCTTTCCTATCCACTTTGGAATCGACCCAATCGCAATTGCGCGAGCCGCGGCGTTTAATCTGCGAGGAGGGACTACCCAAGGGGCCAGTACGATCGTTCAACAGCTATATACGATTCAAGCGAGTAGCTACCACCGTGTTTCTCGCTCCCTAGCGTTTAAGCTCAGACAAATTGCATGGGCGCTGGGCCAATCAGCTGTGAGGGGTAAAGCTGCAATGTTGAAGGAGTATGTTGAAACTGTTTACTGGGGAAGGAATTACCTCGGTCTCGACAGGGCGATTGAGGGGTACTTTAACGGAACTCGAAGTTCTCTCTGTGTTGCGCAGAGTTTCTTTTTGGCAGAGCGTATTGCGGCTCCGAATCGGACCTCCGTGAAGCGGATTTCTAATCTACTCAATAGGGTGCCAATTAGGCTGAGTCTGAGACGCAACGGCGCATCCATTCGAGACGTAAACAAAATCTACGAGCAAATTTATGGGTGCGGAGGTGAAGAGTGGCAACACCTGGCGAAGTGACTCAAATGATCGGTCGGGCTTATCAATATGTGTTTATCGGCGCCCTTGAGGGCTGCATGAAGGGGTTTGAAAATAAGTTCAACGTTCATACAGAACCGGACAAGACGTCGTTCACAGCTCGGACAGGCAAAGCGTATTCGTTTGATTTCAGTGGCGTCTATAGGCGCGGGTGGAGCTATGCAGAGGTGCTCGGGGAATGCAAGGGTTATAGTGCAGGGGTAGGACTCTTGGCCGAATTCAGGTCGTTTCTTGCGAAAGTCTATGTTACGGCCACGGACAATGCTAGGCACCGTAACGATTACTTTTGGTTTGTCACGAACGTCCCCTTCGCTTGTTCTGAGGGTTCTGGCATCCGGAACTATGAATTTGTCAGAACTTGCCTCGCGGATAGAAGTCGCCCTGAGGTGAGGGAAATCCTCGGCGAGAGTCACGTCGATGATGGCTTGCTGTGGCCTCTCGTTGACCGAATCGGTGTATTTATCCTAACTGATAGTTTTCTCGTGAATACCGATCTTTTGTACCGGGTCAACGACGGGGAGTCGATCTGGGCAATTCTGAAAAAGTTCTATGGAGGACGAGTTCCGAGCGACTTCGGTGCAGTTGCAAAGGAAATTGCGCTGAAGAACGATTTGCCTTCACCTGATCGTATTAGGAGCGGTAAGAGAATTCGGCTTTCCTGGCGAGGGATAAGAGGAGTTCAAGGGGGTGGTACGGGAGGATTCTGACCCGAGATACGCGGATATCCGCTCGTTCCCGTTTTCCACAGCACTGCGTAGTTCTACGGATACACAAGCGCCCGAATCCACGCTACCATTGCCCGTTTTTGTATGACGACGGAGACGGCACTATCGGCGGCCAGTTTGACCTGTCCTGAAGCAGGAAGGGGATTCCCTGAGCCTCGAAGGGTGGACCCGCGAAAGCCGGTAGGCACCTGCCGGTGCGCGGCGCCGGCAACGGGTTTGTCGGCGTCCTCTAACTTTCAGACTCGGGCCTCAGGCCGCCAGATTCTAATCGCGAACGCGCGATTAGAATTCAACGTAAGTCATAGCAAAGAAAATCTACTAAAAATTTCTAATCGCGAACGGATTGCGATTTTTTATTTCGATTTTCGTGGCGGTTCTCGACACCTAGGGTTTGTTAGCTTGGCGCAGGCATCGTCTTCCATCGCCGCCTGCCGGCGGACCTACGCTAATGAAAGTCAAAAGAGCCGGCGAGACGCCGGCGGTACGAAATGCGGGAAGCCCACGATGAGGGCGGCGCTCGTCGTGGCTACCAACTCTTCGCGGGCCACGGATCATGTTATAAATTGGCGGAGCTTCCATGGCACTCGAATCCCAGGCACGGCAATCGCACGCGGCGCTTGCGGAGATTCGCGACAGCCTGCTCGAAACCTACGCCAGCAACGACGGGATGAACCAGCTCATCCTCTCGAGCCTCGACCCTCGCGCGTGGCGCGCCCAGCCGCCCGGCCAAAAAGGCAATGGCCGGACAATCGCGGCCATCTTCGCGCATCTGCACAACAGCCGTCTTGTGTGGCTGAAGAATTCCGCGCCGCATCTGAAGTGTCCGCCACCACTCGATCCCGACCGCTGCACCATGAAGCAGTCTGCCGCCGCGCACAGGAGAAGCGGCGCGCAGTGCCTGCGGATGTTGACGGATGCTCTTTCGGCCGCTCCGAATCGCCGCGTTACAAAGTTCTCTCGCGGCAGTTGGACGCGAACGTGGCCCGCCGGAGGGACCATGTTCGCTTACATGTTCTCGCACGAGGCGCATCATCGCGGCCAGATTTTGATGCTGGCCCACCAACTCGGCTACCGCGTCCTGCACGATACTCCCGGCGTCTGGCATTGGGAGAAGCTTTGGAAACAGGCTGGGCTTACCACGCGCCCGCGGTAAATAGTCGAGAACAGAATGATTGGCAGGCGCGGCGTCGCGACAAGGCCTCACCTCTGAAGAGGTGAGCTAATCCCTCTTGAAAAGTGAAGAGCACAGGCATCATCTTCCGTCGCCGCCTGCCGGCGGACGTGTGCCACTGAAAGGCGAAAGAACGATGTCGCGCTGGGAGCCAAGCATCGAAGGTGTTGGTGCGGCGTTACGTTGGCGCAGGCTGAAGCCTACGTTACTGCAAGGCAAAAGAGCCGGCAGGATGCCGGCCGGGGCTACGAAGGACGAACAGCCACAACGAGGAAAGCACCCTCGCTCTGCTCTGTTCTCGGATGCGCTTCGCGCGTCAAATCGTTATGTCACGGCTGCCCTTCCTTCGTCAGGGTAAAAAGCCGTGACCCACAAAGCATGGAATTGCGCAAGAATGGCGCTCGTCGTGGCTACCACTCTCCCAACGTCAAACCAACGCCGCCATCGTTTCCTTCACATCGCAACGCCACGCACCTCGCGACTGGGGGCACAGGCAAGATTGCCTGTGCTACTGAAGTGCATGCGATTGGTTAGACGTGGTGGGTGACTTTTTTTAGGTCGGCGATGAAGCGCTTCATTTCTTCGTGGCGAGTGGCTTCGTCTGGGGCGCGCAGGATGGAGGATGGGTGCACCGTTGCCATCACGTAAGGAGCGAGATCGGATTTCAGGAATTCGCCTCGATGCTGCGTGACGCGAAAGTCGCGGCCTAGCAACGACTGCGCGGCTGTTGCGCCGAGACAGACGATCACGTTGGGACGAATGGCTGCGATTTCGGCATCGAGCCACGGACGGCAGGCGGCGATTTCAATGGCGTTCGGTTTTTTGTGGATGCGGCGTTTCCCGCGCGGTTCCCATTTGAAATGCTTGACGGCGTTCGTTACATAGACTTTCTTGCGATCGATGCCCGCTTCAATTAAAGCGCTATCCAGAAGTTTTCCCGCCGGGCCGACGAACGGCTTGCCTTCGATGTCTTCCTGATCGCCGGGCTGCTCGCCGACAAAAATGACTTTCGGATTTGCGCCGCCGCCTTCACCGAAAACGGTCTGAGTGGCGTTCTTCCAGAGATCGCATGCTTTGCAATGAGCGGCTTCTTTTCGAAGCTCATCAATGGAGGCGTTTGGAGGAAAGAGCGGAAGGGCCGGTTGAGCGGCGGTGCGTTTGGCCATGTGGAAGCGTAACGCGCGATGCGGGACGAAGGAATCGGGGAGTTGCCGTAGGCGGTGCGAAGGATGACGAACGGGAAAAGTAAGGCCCTCGCTCCGCTCTGTTCTCGGTACGCGCTTCGCGCGTCGAATTTTTATGTCACGGCTACCCTTCCTTCGTCAGGGTAAAAAGCCGTGACCTACAAAGCACGGAACTTGCGCGAGGGATATGTGCGGAGGATGGTGTCAGTGCTGCAATTGGAAATTTCGGATTTAAGAGAGGCAAAAGCGCAACAGGCCCTTCGTACCTTTGGGCAAGCAAGAGTGCCTGTGCCACTGAGGTCTTGACAAGCGCGGCTTCCGGGTGGAGAATTTCTCTAGGCGAAGAAAAAGCGAAACTGTTTAACGGCGGCAACGTGCCAAGCATCGCGTTCGGGCACGGCATGCCGTGCCCCTACTGACTGCTGCTTCCTTTCTCCTCGCCTCGGATTGCCATGCCTGGGAACCTCGCTGCTTTGCGCTTGCAGGTGGAAACGGCTCTTGCCGGACGCGTCACTGCGCCCTTTACGTATCGCGACCGCAAGCTCGTGGAAATGGTGTCCGCGGGCATTCCGGAAATTGATTCGTTTACGGGAGGCTTGCCACGCGGCGGGCTGACGGAAATTTGCGGGCCTCCCTGCTCCGGCCGGACGAGCCTGCTGGTTTCGGCGCTGGCTTCAAGAACCGCGCAAGCCGAGGTGTGCGCGCTTGTCGATGGACGCGACGCTTTCGATCCACACGCGGCGGCGGCGGCGGGTGTGGAGTTGAAACAGCTGCTGTGGGTGCGCTGCCGCAATATCGATCAAGCGCTGCGGTCGACCGATTTGCTGTTGCAGGGCGGTGGATTCGGGATGATTGCGGTGGACCTGAGCGATATTCCGCCGGCGACGGTGCGCTACGTTCCGCTGAATGCGTGGTTTCGCTTTCGGCGGGCTGTGGAAGATACGCCGACGATTCTGATGCTGCTCGAGCAGGAACCGAACGCGAAAACGTGTGCGTCGCTGGTTTTGCGGCTTGGATTTGAGCGACTGCGGTGGACGGGGACGGCGATTGGGAATCGGGTAGAGGATTTTTGTGCGTATCCGTCGGCTTGTTTGCTGGGCAGAGTGGGAGTTCGAGCGGAGGTGGTGCGGTCGAGTGTGCAGCCGATGGATGGAAGGCCGACGGGGACGGATGGGAGTGTTGGAGTTTTTGAGACGGAGGCGAGGTAGGCGAGCAAGAGAGGCGTTTCAAATTTAAAATTTAGATGAAGGCAAAGACAGAAGCCAAGTCGAAGACAGAAGCAGAAGCAAAAGCGAAGTCAAAAGAGCCGGCAGGTCCGATTTTAGGACTCCGGTGGAGTCCATCGGACTTCCGAAACCGGAGATGCCGGCGGTACGAAAGGCGAAAGACGCGGCGAGGCAAGCCTCGCCGAAGAGAAAGCGGCGGCAAGCCGCCGCACTCCAAAATATGGCATATGCGGCCATCTACATTGCGGATTTTATGGTGCAGGCGGTGGTGCGCGCGGAACCGGGGCTGCGTAATTGCGCGCTTGCGCTTCTCGAAGGGACGCCGCCGCTGCGAAAGGTGGTGGCGGCAAACGAAGCGGCCTTGCGAGCTGGAATCGAACTGGGGATGACGGAATCACAAGCCGAAGATTTTTGCGTGGTGCAGGTTCGTCCGCGTTCGCCGTTGCAGGAAAAAACGGCGCATGCGGCTTTGATGGATTTGGGATGGTCAGTTTCGCCGCGTGTGGAAGATACGGCGCCGGACACGATTGTGCTCGATCTTGCCGGGCTCGCTTCCCTGTTGGGCGCGGAGGAAATTATTGCCGAACGATTGATTGAACGCGCCTCGCGGCTTGGATTAACCGCACGTGTGGCGATCGCTTCGAATCTTGAAACAGCCATTCATGCGGCGCGCGGTTTTGCGGGAGTTACTTTGATTCCCGCCGGCGAAGAATCGAAACGGCTGAGCGGTTTGCCGCTTAGCGTGCTTGTAACAACAGATGCGCTTCCCCAGCACGCTGAAATTCTGGAGACGCTCGCTAGCTGGGGTGTGCACACGTGCGAAGCGCTCGCGGCATTGCCTGTGCTCGATCTTTCGGAGCGGCTCGGGCAGGAGGGAGTTCGTCTGCATGAATTTGCGCGTGGCGCGAGCTTGCGTGCGATGGTGCTGGCCGAGCCCGATATTCATTTCGAAGAAGAGATGGAGCTTGAGGATGCCGTCCCGGAGCTCGAGCCTTTGTCGTTTTTACTGGGACGGCTGCTCGATCAATTGTGCGCGCGGCTTGCTGCGCGATCGCTGGCTGCGTCAACGATTCGCGTGCGATTCGAGCTTGAGCCGGTCTCCGAAAATAATGTGCGCTCGTTGAATGACAGTTCTCCTCAGAAGGCTGTCTTACCCACCTACGAGAAAATTCTGACGCTGCCGGTGCCCACGCGAAATTCAAAGATGGTGCTGAAATTGCTTCGCTTGCGATTGCAGGCAGAGCCGCCGCAGACGGCCGTTCTGAAAATTTCCATGGCTGCCGAACCAGCCAGGCCGCGTTTCGCGCAGGGCGGATTATTTCTTCCCAGTTCGCCCGATCCGGAAAAACTCGAGCTCACGATTGCGCGGCTTTCAAATTTGGTTGGCGACGCGAATGTGGGCGCGCCTGAGCTGGCGGACACGCATCGGCCGGATGCATTTCAGATGCGACGGTTTGTGTCGCCGCGAACCGCGCCCGAAACTGCTTCCAAAATGCGTGGCGCGAATCGCAAGGCAAGTGCGGCACCTGAGAGTGCGACCGGCGACGATCGCGAATCGTTTACTCATCGGACTCGAACATCTTTTCGCGTTTTCCGGCCTTCTTTGCCGGCAACCGTCGAGATGCGCGAAGGGCGGCTTGCGCGGGTTTCGTTCAACGGCATGCGTGGCGAAGTGGTGGCGGCATCGGGTCCGTGGCGCACTTCGGGAGACTGGTGGCGCGAAGACGCGTGGGAACACGACGAGTGGGATATCGACGTTCGTTTCGGTTTACCTTCTGCACCACTTTCAGCTTCGCGGCCGGTCTCGCCGAACCGCCAGCGCCGATCACTCACACATTCGGATTTATTTTCGCCAAAAGATTTACAGCCACCTGCGCAGCGCGGCCTTTATTGCATTTATTACGACTCGGCGCGCGGCAGCTGGTTCGTGCGGGGGATGTACGACTGATGCCCAAAGCGCTTTACACGGAGCTTCACGCGCGGTCGGCGTTCAGTTTTCTCGAGGGCGCGGCGTTGCCGGAGGAACTGGCCTGCGCGTGCAAGGAAAAAGAAATGGGCGCGATGGCCGTGCTCGATCGCGACGGAGTGTATGGTGCGCCGCGTTTTTATCTGGCTGCAAAAAAGATCCCAATTCGAGCGCACATCGGCGCGGAAGTGACGTCGTCGGAAAGCTGGCGGTATCCGTTGCTGGTGGCGTCGCGGGAGGGTTATCAAAATCTGTGCCGGTTGATCACGCAGATGAAATTGCGCGCGCGAAAAGGCAAAGGAAACGTCGCGCCCGAGGAAGTAGCCGAAAAAGCGCGCGGGCTCATCTGTCTGACGGGAGGCGACGAGGGGCCGCTCGCACATGCGCTGGCACAGGGAGGCGTTGCGTGCGGGGCAGAGTGTGTGAAGCAGCTCTGCAAGCTGTTTGGCCGCGAGAATGTCTACGTGGAGTTGCAACGGCATTTTTGCCGCGACGAAGAAGCGCGCAATCATGCCGCCATCGAAATTGCGCGGAAATTAAAGTTGCCGCTGCTTGCGACGAATGGCGTCTGTTACGCGGAGCTACGGCAACGGGAAATTCTCGACGTCTTCACGTGCATTCGCAATCATCGCAATCTCGCGGCAGCCGGGCGGCTTCTTGCGCGCAATTCCGAGCGCCATTTGAAATCGCCGCGCGAGATGTCGGAATTATTCGCCGATCTTCCCGAAGCGATTGCCAACACGCAGGTGCTTTCGTCGCGTTTGCAATTCGCAATGAGCGATCTGGGCTATGAATTTCCGCGCTATCCGGTGGCGGGCGGCGAAACGGAGATGAGTTTTCTGCGCGATCGCGCGCATGAAGGCTTGGTTGCTCGATACGGAGCTGACGATGAGCGCGCGCGAAAACAGATCGAACGTGAACTCCATCTGATCGAGAAGCTCAAGCTTGCAGGATATTTCCTGATCGTGTGGGACATCGTGCGCTTTTGCCGCGAGAAAAATATTCTCGTACAAGGACGCGGTTCGGCGGCGAATAGCGCGGTTTGCTACGCGCTGGGCATCACAGCTGTGGATCCGGTGGGAATGGATCTGCTTTTCGAGCGCTTTTTATCCGAAGAGCGCGGCGAATGGCCGGACATCGATCTCGATTTGCCCAGCGGAGATCAGCGCGAACGCGCGATTCAATACGTGTACGAGCGGTACGGAAAATTGGGCGCGGCGATGACGGCGAACGTCATCACCTATCGCGGACGCTCGGCGGCGCGCGAAATCGGGAAGGCGCTCTCATTCGATCCGGAAACGCTCGACCGTTTGGCTGGTCTGGTGGGCGCGTGGGAATACAAGGATGCAAACGATACGCTCGAGCGGCAGTTTCGCGATGCCGGGCTCGATCCGACGCACCCGCGTATTCGTAAATTTTTCGACCTCTGCCAAATGGTGCAGGATTTGCCGCGCCATCTCGGGCAGCACTCGGGCGGAATGGTCGTTTGCCAGGGGCAACTCGATTCCGTGGTACCGCTCGAACCGGCGACGATGCCGGGCCGCGTTGTGGTGCAGTGGGACAAAGAAGATTGCGCGGACATGGGGATCGTCAAAATCGATCTGCTTGGACTGGGCATGATGGCTGTGCTCGAAGAGTCGCTGAAAATTATTCGCGAGGATTACGGCGAGGAAGTGGACCTGGCTCGGTTGCCGACCTATGACCGGGATGTTTACGAGACGCTATGCAAGGCCGATACCGTCGGGATGTTTCAAATCGAGAGTCGCGCGCAGATGTCGTGCCTGCCGCGGCTGCGGCCGAACTGTTTTTACGACATTGTCGTACAGGTGGCGATCATACGGCCCGGACCAATCGTGGGGCAGATGGTGAATCCGTACTTGAAGCGACGTCAGAAGCGCGAGCCGGCCGAATGCCTGCATCCATCGCTCGAGCCGGTGCTCTCGCGTACGTTGGGAGTGCCGCTGTTTCAAGAACAGCTGCTGCGCATGGCCATGATTGCCGCAGGATTTACCGGAGGCGAGGCGGAAGAATTGCGGCGCGCGTTCGGGTTCAAGCGTTCGGAAAAGCGCATGAAAGAGGTGGAAGTAAAACTTCGCCGCGGCATGGAACAGAACGGAATTCATGGCGCGACGCAGGACACAATCGTTCAATCCATTACCTCATTCGCGCTCTATGGATTTCCCGAATCGCACGCTGCCAGTTTTGCGCTGCTTGCGTATGCCAGCGCGTATTTGAAGTGCCATTACCTCACGGCGTTTACGGCAGCGATGCTGAATAACCAGCCAATGGGATTTTATAATGCCGCCACGTTGGTGAAGGACGCGCAACGGCACGGGTTAAAAGTGCGGCCGATCGATGTGACCTGCTCAGACTGGCTATGCAAACTCGAAAAAGATGGCGAACGGATGGTTATGCGGCTTGGGCTGCGCTACGTGAAAGGCTTGCGGCAGGAGATCGCGCTGGAACTTCTGGAGCAGCGCGCGATGCGCCCGTTCGCTTCGATCGAGGATTTAAAACTGCGCGTGCCCGCGATACAGAAGAGCGAACTGGCAACGCTTGCGGCCATTGGCGCGCTGAATTTTATTACCGCCGAAAGCGGGCATCATCGGCGCGGAATTCACCGGCGCGATGCGTTGTGGCAGATCGAGCGAGCCTCGCGGCGTGCGGGGCCTTTGCTCGAGCGTGCTGCGTTAGAGGACGCTGCGCTAGAAAGTTCTGCGCCGGACGACGCTGCAACCGATTCACTTGAGGAGCGGGAGCTTAACGTTAGCGCCGGCGCCACTGTGGCGAGAGCAATTTCTTCGCGCGAGAGCGATTCTCCTTTGCAGCCAATGACTACAGAAGAAAGGCTGGTCGCCGATTTTCGCGGCACGGAAATGACGGTGGGACCACATCCGATGGCTTATCATCGTGCGGAATTAAGGAAGCAAGGGATACGTTCAGCGAACGAGCTCAGCACGATTCCCGATGGAACGTGGGTGCGCATTGCGGGCTCAGTAATCGCGCGACAACGCCCAGGGACCGCGAAAGGATTCGTGTTTCTCAGCATCGAAGATGAGACGGGGATTTCGAACGCCATCATCACGCCGAAACTTTTCGAGCGAGATCATATGGTGGTCGTACACCAGCAATTTCTGCTGGTCGAAGGGCCGCTGCAAAATCAGGACAACGTGATTTCCGTGAAGGCCGCGCGTATTCGACCGCTATCCATCACGCGCGCTGAAACCGAATCGCACGATTTTCACTAGAGGTAATCGCATAGCAATTTCTCAACATATCCTTGGCTCTTTCAAAGGAACTCACCGGGGTTTACTTTCTTCGGATCGCGGAGACGGGTAGTACGACAAAAAGCGCAGTCTGCCGAAAAAATTGCTCGGTAACGTCTTGTGGCACGTCGACGTAACAATCGGCACCAACCGTCAAATGGCTGATTCCAAAAGGACATTTTCCAGTCCACATGGCATTCAAGATGCACAACTGTAGCTTTTGAGACTGGGCTGGATGACATGATGTCGTTCAGTTGAAGATTCAAATACCTTCGGTCTTGCCCGCCCTGCCCACAGGAGAAAAACATGGAGAGTAAGATTACTCAACGAAGAGCGATTGGCTTACTCGTGGTGTTTGCCACCGTCCTGACGGTGATAGCGGCCTGGAATCTTCCCGACACTGGTGCTACAGAGCAATAGTACAGAGAAACCACTCTTCGAGCCGGTTGATAAAAACCGCAGAGGCATCAATGTCTTGCGCGGTTGCTCGACACCCGAAATGATGTCGAGTATTCCCGGCGGAGCATCAGGGGCGAGAAGCCAGAACGGAAGAAGTATGTTGTTTCGGTCGTTCGGAGCCGGGGTTCATTGCTTCTTCAGATACAAACATTGAAGTGAAAGTGGCGCGCCCGAGAGGAGTCGAACCTCCGACCTTCTGGTTCGTAGCCAGACGCTCTATCCAGCTGAGCTACGGGCGCGCCGTTGTGAGCCATTCTACTATACTGAGGAGCGACGCTAGGCTGCAACTATGCTCTGCTGGTTGTGGCTGCGAAGAACGTAAACGAAGAACGGCAGTACCGCCGGAACCGCGGCTATCGGCCAGCGGCGGCGCTTTTCGCCACCGAGCGTGCGGCCGCATGCTGAGCTACGGGTTGAGCCACAGGCTGAGTTTCACTGCGCTTGGAGGAAATTCTCTCGGTGGAGCGGAAGAAGATTCTTTCTGCGAAGCCACTGGCGAACGCCACGATGTACTGCGCGCCGGAGGTGAGAGAAGTTCCATCCTCCACGCCGACGTGCAAAACCGGAAAATCCACAATTCGAAGTTGCAAGAAGAGCGTCACGATGCCGGCAGCAAACGCGCCCAGCACCGACCGGAAGAATAGTTGGACTGGCTCAATGCGGAGGTCGCCGGGCGAGATGCGCTGACGCCGGTACTGCATCGTCGCACTCAGCATTCCGCCGCACGCGCCAAACAGCAACACGGGAAGTTTTCGCCACTGCGAATGGATATCGACTTTTAGAATCACAAAAATGCCGAGCACACAGAGCAGGATAAGAAATAGGATCAAATTTGCCCTGAAAGCGAAGACGAGGAAATCTCGCCTCAAGTCATCATCTCGCCGCATGCGGAACCTGCCTTCGTCAATTGCCTTGGCCAGGGTTTCGATCTCAACGCGAAGGTGGTTGCTGCCCTCATGCAATCGAACAGCGTGCTCGATCGCTTCGAGCTTTCGCGGGCTCCAAATTTCCTCACCATTCCTATCGAGGTGATAGAGCCGGGATTTCAATTCGAGGATGATGCTCAGGAGTTCATCGTCTGGACAGATTAGTATGTAGCGCCGATACGCTAACTGGTAGATGCTTCGTTTTGTGCGAACGTCCCCTGCCTTGATGGGATTGAGGCTGTTTTGGATTTCCTTGATCTCTGATTGCGGGCGGAAATTCGACCTTGAAAGCGCGTCGAGTTTATTGCGCAGATCGCTCGTCTTCATCTCCAAGTATTCTTCGTCATACTCGGCGACGAGGTCGCGTTTTAGGGTGAATGCTTTGATAGGCTCCATCTAACGCCTCCGCGTTATAGTGCAGTTCATTTTGACGGTGGCGGGATATCTACTCGAGCATCGCACCTCATATAACCTTGCCCGCTGCACTTCAGAGTCACGGTCCCTGCTCCAGTCAAGCTTGCTGTTTTTCCTTTGTTCAAGATTCCGGTAAACCCCGGCCCGGTAACATAGCAAGACGGCTGAGGCCCGTTGGGGATCTCCGACGCCGCGTTAATGCAAGTGACGGTCGCAGGACCCGAAATCTCCGTCTTTCCCGGATGCTCGCCGCCCTTATCAGAAGTCGCCTGGAGCGCATGCACTTGTCCTTTCGGTGTGCGCTGAGCATTGCTTTGAGATGCGAGACTGAACACCGCTGCTGCCAGCAGACAAAGCGTCAGAACGAAAAACTGCAGCTTCATCGCCCACCTCCGGTAGGGTTTGGAATGTACACCCGCCAGCGCTATACAGCAATATCTGCTGATTGAGGTAACGCCGGGCAGAAGGGGGGGCGGGGTTATTTAGTCAGCGGTGGAATATTTTGATTCAGGCGAAAGAAGTTCGAAGGATCGTAGTGACTTTTGATTTGTACCAATCGCTGCCACCGCTCCTGGTACGCTTCGGGGACGCGGTCCTGCTCGTCGCCGCTCATGAAGTTTACGTAAACGCCCGGGTTCATGCTGGGCCGCAACAACATAAAGAGGTTCCGAACCCACGAGATATTCGCGGCATCGTCTGCCGGATGCTTCCAGTCTGCCAATAAATTCAGGATGAAGGGCGCGCTGCGGTCGCCAAAAGTGGTTTCCGGTGCGCTCACGCGTCCGGCCGCGCCGCCAAGGTACGCGAGCTCAATCTGGGTATTTTGAGCCGGAATATGGGCGAGCGCCTCAACCATAATTTCAATTACGGGATCGCTGAACTCCTTGAAATATCCGGATTTTGTGTAGTAGCGCCGGCCGTGCGGAAAATCGGAATCCGCCATCGTTTGTAGCACGAGGTAGGAAATCGTCTCCATCTTGCAACTGAAGTGCTTGCCAATTGAAAAGACACGGTCGATGTGGCGACGGCCAGCGGCTTCGTCGCCAAACCAGACGATGCTTGAACTCAGCGCCGGCTTCCCGCGAATTTCTTCCGGGACGCGATTGTCGTTCGGCGCGAGCACAAGCGAAATATTCCATTTCAGCTCGTCCGGTGCACCGGGCATAAATTCCCGCCAGTCCTGCAATACGTTAATTATGTCGTCCTGGCAGCAATAGGAGCTAGCGAGCAGCACGGACGTCAACGGATGCAACCGCACTTCGAATTCGGTGACCACGCCGAAATTTCCGCCGCCTCCGCGCAATGCCCAGTACAGTTCGGAATTCTCGGCGTGATTCGCGCGAATCAGTGATCCATCGGCTGTTACCAATGTGAAGCCAACGACGTTATCGCACGACATGCCACACAGGCGCGTGAGCCAGCCAGTTCCACCTCCAAGCACCAGACCGCCGGCGCCGGTGTGCGAAACGACTCCGGCCGGAAACACCAAGCCGTGTCGCTGCGTGGCGATATCCACATCACCCAAAAGGCAACCGCCGCCAAATTTTGCACGACGCGACGCGGCATCGACCTCAACTTTGCGCAGCCGCGATAAATCAATCACCAATCCACCTTGACAACTGCCGAAGCCCGCCAAGCTATGCCCGCCACATCGCACAGCCGTGAGGACGCCAGCCTCCTGCGCATGTCGCACGACAAGCTGAATATCGGCTACATCGGCGCACCGGGCGATTGCGCCGGGCGTGCGCGCAACCATTGCGTTCCAGATTCTGCTTGCCTCGATAAATTTCGGATTGTCTTCGCGAATCAGATCGCCTTTGAACTTGCCGCGAATGGCGCCACAGAAATCCTCGATTGCTGTCGTCATAATCAGAAGAAGCTAGCGCGAAAGTGCGCCAAAGCGATTTGCAATCCAGTACGCGATCGTAATCACAATTAGAAATAAGACAAAAGCAGGAACCGTGTGTTCGAGGCCGGGGACGAAGAAAGTGGCCGCTGCAATTCCAAGCAGCGCCAGAATTCCAAGAATGGTCGAAAATGGATACAAGCGCAAATGCATGGGAAGCCGCGCGATCCGATCTCTACCGACTGAGCGACGGAAAGCGATGTGCGTTATGAGAATTACGGTCCACACGAAGAACATTCCCGCGACTGCGATTCCATATAACGCGAGGAATGCCCTGCCGGGTGCATAAACCGCGAGCAGGATTGCGGCGGCCATACCCATTGACGCCACCGCTAGCGCGCATCGTGGCACGCCGTTTTTGCTCAATGTTCCGACCCATTCCGGCAGGTAACGGGCTCGAGAAAGCGAGAAGAACATCCGCGTGGTCAGATAAAGGTCTGTGTTTCCGCTTGAGAACGCCGCCGTAATCACTACCACATTCATGATTCCAGCGGCGTATGGCACTCCGATGATTGCGAAGGCCCGCACGAAGGGACTGGCTGTGAGACCGTTTCCAGCGCCGCTTTGATCCCAGGGGGTCATTGCCAACATCACAGTGATCGCAAGGACATAGAATATGATCAGCCGGAAAACAATCGTTCGCATCGCTTTGGGAATCGTCTGCTCAGGTTTTTCCGCTTCGCCGGCCGTCACGGCAATCGCTTCGACGCCCATATAACTTGTTAACACAAGCGTAAGCGCAAGCCAGACGCCCACCAAGCCGTGTGGTAGAAATCCACCATGCGCCGTGAGATTCGATAAGCCGATTGCCTGCCTCGAACCGATTCCGAATATGAGAGCCGCGCCGATAGCAATGAAGACGAGAATCGCAACGACCTTGATGAGCGCGAACCAGTATTCAAATTCACCGAACCGCCCTACCTGAAGAGTGTTGATTGCGATGAGCGCAATCGAGACAGCGACGACCCACACCCACTGTGGGACTCCTGGGAACCAGAACGCGCAATAGATCGCAACCGCTGTCACCTCTGCTCCAATCGCGATTGTCTCGACGAATCCGTAGGTCGCCCGCACCGCAAATCCGGCCCAACGGCTCAGGTACGTTTCCGCATACACGCCGAAGGACCCAGCGTCCGGATGCACGACTGCCATTTCGACAAGAGCGCAGGCAACGATGAGCGCAACAATCGCCCCAATAAGGTAACTCAAAATCACGCCAGGACCGGCCAGCTGGATGGTCACTCCGCTGCCAAGAAAAAGGCCGACGCCAATCGCGCCGCCAATCGCGAGCATCGTCAACTGCCGCTGATTGAGCCTTCGACGAAGTTCTTGCGAAACGACGGTGACAGCGGAATAGGGCGGAGTCGTGCTCACGTCGGTTCCAGCAGCTTGCTGAGGATTTAAGGGAACGAGCGGGCTAGGCATGCTTGCTCAGGTCGAGCAGAACGTTGCCGAAGCGGTGAATCTCCTCAATCGTGTTGTAGTGCACCAGGGAAGCTCTCACGGCGCCGCTTTCCAAGCTCAGTCCCAGCCGCTTCATGAGACGAGGTGAATACATATGGCCATCGCGAATGCCAATATCTGCGCGCGACATTGCTTCTGTCACCGCCGCCGGAGCCACGCGGGGAAGATTGAAGCAGAAGGTCGGCACGCGTTCCCCGAGTCTTTCCTTCGCGCTGATGCCGTACACAATCGCGCCGCTCTCGTTCAGCACACGCAACATCTCGAGCGAAAGCGTCTCTTCGTACTGCCGAATCGCTTTCATCGCCCGGGTGATATTTCCACGGCGCGAAGACGAAACCGCGGAGCCATGGCCCTCGCGCTTTTCCCCGAGCGACGCCAAGTAACCGATGGCGGCATCCATGCCGGCGACATTTTCATATACAAACGTTCCTGCCTCGATTTTCACCGGCGGCTCATTGGGAATGAATTCCTCACGAAAAGTAGGCAGCTTCCGCAGCAGATCTTCGCGTCCCCACAAAAACCCCATATGCGGCGCGAAAATTTTATAGCCCGAGCAGACCAAATAGTCGCAATCCCACGCTTGCACATCTATCACACCGTGCGGACCAAAATGCACGCAATCGAGAAACAGCTCCGCACCGACGGCGTGCGCCGCCTTCGCCGCTGCTGCCATATCAACAACCGAGCCAAGCGCATTAGAAGTCACTGTTCCGGCGACAAGGCGCGTACGGGGTGACAAAACCTCTCGGAGGTCATCAGCATGCAAGTTCCCGTCGTCGCGCATTTTCCACCAGCGAAACTTCGCGCCTTCGCGTTCGAGTGCGAGCCACGTGGCAATATTCGCTTCATGATCCATATCGGTGACGACGATCTCGTTTCGTTCATCGAGCGTCTGTCCGATCGCGAGGCTCACGATTCGAATGAACGACGTCGCGTTCATTCCGAAGGCGATCTCATTCGGACTTTGAGCGTTCACGAAGTCCGCCACGCTCTGCCGCCCGCGCGCAATCGCCGCGTCCACTTCCCGGCTCTTGGCGTAGCGGCCTCCGCGTTGCACGTTGCACTCGAGAAGGTGACGATTCACCGCGTCAAATACTTGCTGCGGCACCTGGGCGCCGGCGGCATTGTCAAGAAAGATGAACGGCGCAGCGTGTTTCAGGGCCGGAAAAGCGGCGCGAATGGACTCAACGGGAAATCCGCCGATTGCCTGTCTTGTCGAAGTTTCACCGAGCGTAAAATTCATGAATTACCTTTAGAGATCCAGAAAGATAACGAGTGCGAATTTATCCATTTTGATTGACATTGAGCATTATGACGAAGCCATCGGTGAGAAGTATCACGAATTTCCTAAGCCCCTCCGATTATCGCATCAGAAGAGCTAACTGAACGCGTTGACACCTCCCGGAAACGGTTATATATACAACTCTCGAATCTTACTCAAGTTCGTAGGACTGTCCGCCTGGGAGTTGGGGATTTTTCCGGCGATGTGACAGTTTTTTCTGGGCATTTGCGCAATGCTCAGTAGGCACCGGCGCCGTATTCTAGACAAAGAAATGCGGTCATCGGCAGACACGGATTGTCACCGGTTCGTCCTACAGGTTTTGTGCAGAATTCGTCCAATCGAAAGATCATTCAGTGGCTTTAGTCACAAATCGTTTCGGACCTCGCAGAAATCTTGGAGGTGCGTGGTGAAGAAGCTTGCCTGTCTTATTGCGCTAATAGCGGTTCTTTCGGTACCGACGATGAGTGGAGCGCAGCTCACACCCGAAGAGAAACGCACGCTGGAGCTTAAACCGGCTGTCGTGCTGGTCCTGGTATCTGTTAAGGTCGAAGCAGAGCTTGAAGGAAAGCCGATCGATATCCCCCCTTATACTACTGTAGGTAGCGGCTTCCTGTTCCGCCACGATGGTTATCTCATCACCAACGGACATGTAGTTCAGAATGCGAAGATCAATGAGCCTCAGGCGAAGGAGGCACTCGAACAGAAGCTGCGTAAAACGGTTTACGACAGAGTATTCCAGGCGATTGACCAGGTCCTAGTAAGCAAGGGACATCCCCCGCTCACCGCGGCACAAAAACAGGAGTTCTCCCAGTCGGGCGCGGTGCGAATTCACTACCACAATCCAACTCTCACGGTTTTCCTGGCGAATGGCACTCACGTGCCGGGCGAACTGACCCCCAACTACAGCCCCGAAATCGGAGTCGGGAAGGACGTCGCCATCGTCAAGATTGATGGCACGAATCTTCCTTCCGTTCCACTCGGCGATTCAAATAAAGTGCACGAACAAGATCGTATTACGGTTATCGGTTATCCGGGTGTTGCTTCCAACTGGGGGGGCAACGAGTTGATCAGCAGTTCGTCGGGGCTGGTTCCAACGGTCACAAGCGGCAGCATTTCCGCGATTAAGACGCTTGCCGCCACGAGCGCACCAATCCTTCAATCTGACGCTGCCATCACACATGGAAATAGCGGCGGGCCCGCATTCAACGCACACGGCGAGGTGATTGGAATTGCCACTGCCGGCATAGACGCAACGCAGGGCTTCAACTTCTTCGTGCCGATTAATACGGCATGGGAATTCGTCCGGCGGGAGGGAGTGGCGCCCGACGTAGGTCCATTCACCCAACACTGGCGCAGAGCGCTCGATCTGTTCGACGAAAAGAAGTGTCGCTCATCGATACCGGAATTTGACGACGTGCTTCAATTCATGCCCGGTCTTCCAGATGCTACGCGCCTTCGCTCCTCGGCCGTCGAGTGCGTCGATAGCGAGGGCTTCGTTGATAAGGTTTCGGACAGTCCAGCCGGTCCCTGGCTGCTATATGGCTTGGTCGGAATCGCGATTTTAGCCATCGCAGTTGTGGTGATGCGCTCGCGCACCGCACGCGCGCCGGTCAACGTGGTGAAACCAACGGGCGGAATGCCGGGCGGAACACGGATCGAATCGCCGTCGGCGCCTCCGAGTCTCCTTCCAGGACAATCTTACGGCAACATTCAGGCGACCACCGGAGCGCTCTCCGGAAAGACGTTCAAGGTCCCAAAGGAGGGCCTGCTCATAGGCCGCTCGCCGAAATGCCAGGTTGTTTTGCAAGACGACACCGTTTCCAGCGAACATGCATGGATTGTCCCTTCGGGAAACGAAGTAGTGGTAATCGATAAAGGCTCATCAAATGGGACCTACGTGAACTCGGTGGAATCGCCAAAGGTGAGCAAGATCGGACTCCGCAACGGAGATCGAATCTTCCTCGGCAAAAAGGGCGCCAACGTTTTCACATATTTCAATTCGTAGCGAACTCGCGAAGAGGAGATTCGGATGTCAAAATTCTGCGCCAAGGGTCATCAGATGGAGGATTCTTGGGACACTTGTCCCACATGCCAGACGACCGGTTATCAGGTGTCCGGCGGGGCGGGTGCAGGCGGAGCGGTGGCCAAGACTCGTTTGGAAACTGAAGCGTCAAAAGAAGCCGCAGGAGGCGCTGCCGGCGCTGGACGTAGAACAGTGCTCATCTCCGAAAAGCGCAAGCCCCCCGTCGTCGGTTGGTTCGTGGCGATGAGCGGCGATCAAAAAGGAGAAGACTTTCGGCTGCACGACGGGAAAAATTCCGTTGGTTCGGGCGCTGATTCCCAGATCGCGTTAAAAGATTCTACAGTGTCCGGGCAACACGCCAGCATTCGCCATGAAGATGGGAAGTTCTTTTTGACCGACCTCGATTCTTCGAATGGAACCTACCTGAACGATCGAAAAATCGTTCGCGAAGAGTTGAAGGACAACGACATGATTCGATTCGGCGAAATTATAGTTAAATTTAAGCGACTGTAAGGGACCTCGTACGTCATGAAGATACGCCCCGGGATTGAGTTGGCCAACCTCACTGATGTTGGGTGCGAGCGGAGTCAGAACGAGGACAATTATTGCTACGCCGAGCCGGAAAACGACGAGGAGATGCAGAAGCGCGGCCGGCTTGCTGTGATCGCGGATGGAATGGGCGGTCAGGAGGGTGGGCAGATTGCGAGCACGATCGCGGTCGACACGGTGCGCGACGTCTTTCTGAACGGCCCAGCCGATGATCCCGCCACAGCGCTCGAGACCGCATATCAGTCAGCCCACAAGGCAATTCAGGAATATGCTCGCGAGCATCCCGAATTAGCGGGCATGGGAACCACGTGTACAGCCGCAGTTCTGAAAGATGGTTACGTCACTTACGGTCACGTCGGAGACTCCCGGCTGTATCTGCTGCGGGAAGGTGTCATCATCCAGCTGACGCGCGATCAAAGCTACGTCCAGCAAATGGTGGAAAGCGGCGTCATCAGCGCCGAGCAAGCGAAAACGCATCCTTCGAGAAACATCCTCACGTCCGCGCTTGGATCGGACTCCGCTGTCGAGGCCGATTTTGCGAAAGCTCCGGTGCCATTGCTGGCGGAGGATGTGCTGTTGCTGTGCACCGATGGTTTGCACGGCTTGGTTCATGACGAAGAAATGCTCGCCGCAACCACTCAGAATCCGCCTCGCGAGGCCTGCCGAAAACTCGTCGATCTCGCAAAAGAGCGCGGAGGGCCCGACAACATCACAATTCAACTTGTGCGGATCGAAACGACATCGGCCACAACGAAAAAAGATTCGACCGCTGTAGGAAGTTGAGCAACAGACCATGATTGGAACGGAGATCGCCAGCTACCGGATTCTGGAGAAGCTCGGCCAGGGCGGAATGGGCGTCGTTTATAAGGCTGTCGATACGGGCCTCGACCGCATGGTGGCGATGAAGGTTCTGAATCCGGATCTATCCAAGAACCCCGAGCTGGTCGAAAGGTTTCGCGCGGAGGCAAGAGCGCAGGCCAATCTTAACCACACGAACCTGGCGACCCTCTACGCCTTTATGGTTCATCAGGGTACGGCAATTATGGTGATGGAGTTTGTCGAGGGCGAGACCTTCGCGCAAATGATCCGGCGCCGCGGCCCTATTCCGGAAGTCGAAGCGATTCCGCTTTTCAGGCAAGCCCTTCTCGGCATCGGGTATGCGCACCGCGCGGGGATTCTCCATCGCGACATCAAGCCCAGTAACTTGATGCTGAATAAGAACGGTCTCGTGAAGGTGATGGATTTTGGCATCGCGAAAGTAATGGGCGCGCGCGGAATGACGCGCACGGGTACGCAACTGGGCACGCTTGCCTATATGTCTCCCGAGCAGATTCAGAATCGAAGTGTTGACATTCGCTCGGACATCTATGAGCTCGGAATCACGCTATACGAGATGTTGACGGGACATCTGCCCTTCGAGAGCGATAGCGAGTTTCAAATCATGCAGGACCATGTTTATACGCCGCCACCACCGCCGTCCCAGTATTATCCTTACATCAACAAGGGCGTCGAAAAAGTCATCCTGAAGTCGATCGAGAAAAATGCAGACGCGCGGTTTCAAACCGTCGAGCAATTCGGCGCGGCGCTCGAGCATCCCGATTCGCTCGCATATACGCCGTCGGTCGCTCCAGCCGACGCGCCAACCGCATCTCTAGGCGGCGGTATACTTTCGCATCCGCACTTGTCGGTATCCGCGGTGCCGCCGGTAGCAGCATCCGGAGTTACGCCCGCGTCGTCGTCTGTGGCTTCGCCCGTAGCAGCCTCGGTTGCTACTCCGGTACCTCTTCCACCGAGTAACTCTACAGTCTCGAATATCCCGGCGACGGCTCCCACCCGCATTCCTGCGCCGACGATCGTTCAAGCTGCAACGCAAGTACCAACGCAACTGCCGACCCAAATACCGACTGCAACGGCGAAATCAAAAAAGCCGCTACTCATCGCCGGAGTTGCTATCGTGCTCCTTCTAGTCGTCGGCGTCGCAGCCTACGAAATCTTCAACCCAACTCCGCATAGCAGCGGCGGCTCTTCACCGGTCCCGGGCCCAGCGCAATCTGTATCGCCCGAAGCCGCCACTCCTTCCGAAGCCACTCACGCAATCGACGAGCTCCCCCCAACACCTTCCGGCCCAACAACAGCGGCCGCTCCCAAGCCGAAACCCGAGCGTACTTCACGTCCGCCTGCATCGCATCCGAAATCCAGCGAACCTGCGCCGGATCAGGGGCAGCAGATGTATCAGAAAGCGCAAGCGGCGTTCAGCCAGGGACACTACTTCGAGCCCGTCAACGACTCAGCTCTCCATTGGGCGATTCTGTCACGGCAAGCCGGGAATCCGGCGGGCAAAGCTCTGGAAGAGCAGATCGTCGCGGTTTATAAGACGAGAGTCACTCAATACTACAATTCAGGAAACTATCAAGCGGCGCTTGCCCTCGTGAACGAAATGCTGAAGTTTTACCCCGGCAATCCGGCGCTGCTAAAAGAACAGCAAAGATTCCAGACCGCTCTGTCCTCCGCTAATTCGAAGCACTAGAACCGGCAAACGGTAAAATATGCAGCGCTGGAACTCGTGTGGGTAGCGCTTCCAGCGCCGCATCGGGATTTTGGTGCTGCGGCTCGTTTCTGCATCTCAAACCAGAGACAGAGCCTTTTGGACTAACGCCTTACTACTGTCCAAACGTGATTACGCCAAACAGACCATTGGCATAGTTATTCGGCCCCGCTGTAAAGAAGAGCTGGTCGACCGTTCCGTTGTTACTGGGGGGACCACCGACAGGCCCATGCCCGAACTGAAGGGCCCAAACATCGTCTATCTCGATTGGGTTGCCACTCGCATCGCGAAGGGGTCCGAGGAACTGACCCGTCTCTGGATTAAATGCGTTAATCCGGCCTCGGGGGATGTTGTTGCTAATTAGAATCGCATTGCTCATTGGACCGAAGGCAGGGGGAGCCTGGGCGAGGCCCCACGGTGAGTGAAGGGGCCCATGGGCCGCAAAGTGTTTGACTAAGATGCCCTCGGTATCGAACACGTCCACGAATCCACCCTGTCCTTTATTGAGAGCAGTATAGGTTACCCAAATCTGACCACCGATGGTCTGAATCCCGTATGGTGTGAAGTCTCGCGGGATGCCTGGGTCTTCAAAGGACTGTACAAGTGTGAATGTACTGTCGAACACGTCGACCCTGCGATTCGGACCGTCATCGGCAGCGTACAAGAAAGCCTTCCCCGAACTGTTGACTGCGATGGCCAAGCCCGTATAGACAGCGCCAAAGCTCGAGCTGTCAGCCACGATGGTGGCATGACTAAGTCCCGTGGTCGGGTCTACACCGTCAACCGTAGGATTCCAGGCACTAATCGTGCCGTCCTGGGTGGCAAAAATAAAAACCGCAGGACCGGACTTGCCATTGTCCTTATTCGTAAACGTGAAGTCGGTGGGGTTCAGACTAATGTTGCCGACGACGCCGGTTGGAGTCCCGAGGGTTCCCGCGGGGCTCGCAGGTGCGGCTGGAATTGTCACGAACAGCGGAATCTGCTGGCCAGCCCCGGTATAGAGAGTTGAGAATCCGGTACCATTGTCGCTGACCCAGAACGGGCTTGTGGGGAGTGCAACAAGGCCCCATCCGTTAACCAGGTGTCCGTCTTGAGTTGGCGCAACTCCCGCCTGATTGGAGACCAAATCAGTACGCTTATATTGAGCGAAGACGGGTGTTACGAACATCGATAGACACACGAGCGCGGAAACGGCAAGTGCCCCGCGCGACAGAATGCGAGCGAGCTTCGACTGCACACTTAGGAAATGGTTCATTAATTCCTCCTCTTTCTCCTTTAAAGACTTGCTGTCGCTAGTTGTTACCGGCAGCCCTCAAGGGCCACTTTCAGGGCATGGCTCGATCGAGTTCACGAGGAACTCGGAGAGTCCTGCGCAATGACATATCAGGCTTGTTGTTCTGAGAACGAGCCGCACGCTTATCCCCTGATTACGCCCGGCCTCTCGGATTCCTAAACGCCGAACATTCGATGAGAGGGCGTCGCGACCGGTTGCTGTCCGAGCGAATTTAATATGGCTTGGTTAATCAGGGAAGCAGGAGTCGCTCCGACTTCCGTAAAACCGTAGAGTGGGAATGAGACAATCTATACGGCATCAGAATTTCTCGGTTTGTGGAGCGAAGTCTTTGGCCAAGATCGCAACCCGGGCGTGATCTGGTGGCAAAATCGTTGTGTCGAAGGGGGGAGAAGAATACGATGGAGGGAGAGGTCTAAATGGGGAAACTCCGGCTTCGTGCTCAGCGGCACGGCACCGAGTCAAAGGAGTAAAAACATGGCATCGTCCCAGCGTGAAAACCGGCTTGCCGTGCCTGAGACCAAATTTCTGGTCAGATCCATGATCTCTGTGATTCTTTGCGTTGGATCGGCTGTTTGCGCACAGGCGCAAGATGATCAGCCGAAAAACACCAACGAATCCTGGACGGCGACCACGCAAAGTTCTGTAGACTACTCCAATCCGGCGCGCACAACGGAGAGTCACACCAAGTCTGGCAACCGGAGTGTGGATAAAAAGAGGGTGGAGGTGCTTGGGCCGGATGGCCGGTACCAGCCCGATTCCGATACTGAGACGGAAACGATCCAAGTAAATCCCACGACCACCCGTACAGTGGCGCGCACCTACAGGTGGGATGCGAATGGACGAAAGTATCTGATGCAGGTAACGGAAGAGGAAGCGCGAAGCTCAGCAAGCGGCGATGCTCATGTGGTACGCACGACCTCGAATTCCGATGTGAACGGAAATCTTCAGGTTGTGCAACGTGCGGTCGAGGATACGACAAAGACAAGCCCGAACGCGCAGGAGACGAAAAGCACGGTTTACCTCGGGGACGGCAATGGCGGCTTAATTCCGTCTTTACGGACACACGAGTTGCAAACGAGCGGCGCTGACCACAGCGTCGAGGTGAAGAGGACAACGCTCGTGCCGGATGCCAATGGCAACTGGGAAGTGGGCGAAGTAAAAGAAAAAACAATCAAGGAAGATGGCAAGAATCGAACCACCGAAGAGCGCGTTTCGCGCCCCGATTTAGAGGGCAGGCTTTCAGAGGTTTCACGCACCATTGGCAAAGAGACAGAAACCGCCCCCGGAGAAAAAAACAGCACCGTCGAGAAATATTCTACGGATATTCCTGGAGTAGCTGGCGACGGCAGCCTGCATGTGAAGCAGCGTGTCACAACCGTCGAGAAGAAAGATTCAGACAACCAGATAACCGAGCAGCAGTTCGAGCAGCCCACTCCGGGTAATCCGAGCGACGGTCTGCAGGTAACCGCAAAAACAAAATATACCGTGCACTACGCTGCCTCCGGCACGCAGCAGAAAAAGACCATTCAAACGCGCGATGCCAGCGGCAATTTCAGCGCGGTTTCCGCCGAAACGGAGAAATCAGACCAGCTTCCTGCCGAGCAGGTACAGAAAGCACCCTCAGATAAACCCAAATAGCTATGCATTCGACGCTGTCATTGGCTTGTGATCGGGATGATTCTTCGAAGGCCGCTCCCAGCAACTCGTCGAGTCCCTCAGCTTTTCACGCTTGCATCAAACGACTGTTAGAGGTTTTTGCGGTGTCTCAAGTCTAAGGAATTCACAAAGAGTCTCCGCACGCCGAATCGCTTCCTCGAGTAAAGCGTCAGCCTCAAACCGTCCAGGCCATGAGCGTCCCGATGCCTCAAAAACTTGCTTTTCGATTTCATCTACGAAACGGCCTGCAGCGAATCTAAGTCCATTGTCCTTGGAGAGCCGCCGAGTCTTACCGAACGGCTCCCCGCCACGCTCAACGTCGTTCCGAGCCAGATTGACTTCTTCCAGTTCATCGAGCGGGACAGGTCCCTCCTGCCAGTCGATACCGTGCGTTTCCAAAAAATGCTTCCTGTATAGCCGCAGCCAGTTCTTTCCCCTCGCCGTGAGAGGGTCTCCATACAAGTTGATGAACGAACTCAGATATTCCCGCAATGCACCCTGGACGAGTTGTAGTGCGACTTCGCCTTCTATGTTGAGCGATTCGTTAGCTTCCTGCCATTGCTCCAGGAAAGGCGGCCTGAAATCGGTCGCGGTCTCGGCGTCGAATGGTGGCGGCTCAAACGGATCTTCGCCAGCATCGATTTTTCGCTTAGTCTCGCGGAATGGTGCCGATGCTGCTGCGTAGTGGCGTTCGATGAATCGGAGTTTGTCCCGCAGACCGGCTTGAATGTCCATCTGTCTACGGTAGCAATACTGAATCGAGCGAATGTCAAAAAAATGTCAAATCGATGTCACAGGTTTGTCTTCGCCGGATCGGAGACGTTGCTACCGTGAGCGGCGATTTGCTTACTGCGCCGGTTGGTTATGCTTCTGGCACCACCGGAATATTAAGAGAGGGTGCGCGCCAACCGGCGACGAAACACTTCAGGGTCGCAGCCGATTGACGTGGCATCTGGGCCGCTCCGCTTTGTGTACGATAGAATCTCTGCCAGCGACATTGCGAGGACAGCCACTGCGACGGCAGCCATCATCCCTTCACGCCCCTCGGCTTTGGCGATCATTGAGTTGGCAACCCTTTTCATCCGTTGCGAAGCCTTTTTCATTATTCCCCCTACCTTCGTTGTATTGGATGCAGGAGAGAGCCCAAAAGGGGCGCAGCGTAAGTATCTGAAAGCGAACGAGAAGAGAGAAATTACGTTGTCTTTCCCTCCGGAATCCAATGTCGCCGCCGTTCCGGGTTAAGCGAGAGTTGCCCTACCTCATCCTTTTGAACACATCTGTCTTCCGCACAAGGCTTACAATGAAGACAAGTTCTGCGAAAGGAGGCCTCATGGCAGAGATTCGGCAGGTCGAACACTACACAGCATCCATCGCTAACAAGGTCGGCGAAGGAGCACGCGTTCTGGGTACACTCCGCGACGCGGGAGTCGATCTCATCGCCGTCTGGGGATATCCCTACGGAAAAGGGCGGGCGCAGCTCGAGTTTATAGCAAAGGATGGTGCTGCTTTTGTCGCTGCCGCAAAGCAAGCCAAGCTCAGGTTGCGCAAAAGTACGGCCCTTTACATTCACGGCAACGACCACCCCGGTGCTATCGCTGACATCCTCGCGAAACTCGCGGGGGCACGTATCAATGTGGCAGCGGTGCAAGCGGTCTGCGCTGGAGGAGGAACTTACGGCGCAGTCGTGTTCCTGCCGCCAACCGCTGCTCGCAAAGCTGCGAGCGTCCTGGGCGCGACATAGCGCTGTTCGGAGGTCATTTCTCGAATAAAAAGCTTTCGGAGAATGGCTCCCTACAGTTTTGCGCCGTGTGCCAGATCCTGCGCCCAGGTTGAGCAACAGCTTCTGATCTCGCTCATGCATTCGCGGCAGCGCTTTCGCAACTTTCTAAGATAACGCTGCGCTCATTGCCACGGGCACCCCACAACGAGCCGTCATCTTCGAGCCGTGCCAGCTTCGGCACTTCACTGAAGGTTCGTCAGGGAAGCAGTTGTCCGGGATTAGGGTAAACGCCTTATATCGCAGCCCAGAACATGCTGCTAGCATGCGAATTATGGCTCTTGGTGGATCATCCAAGGAAGTTCTGGTCTCACATGACAGCCGCGACCGTGACCCAATTCATCCCGCCCGATCAAGAAAAGGATGACCCGACTCTGCATCCGGTGTGACCGAATCATCGGTGAAAAGTGCGTCCAGTGCGGGACGGAAGCGATCGCCATCTCAAACGGCCGCCATGCGGTGACCGGCACGGAGTTCGACTGTCCGTCCTGCGGTCATCGCTTCCCGCAAGGCGACGGCGGCGAAACAAGCGGAATGTGCGAGCCGTGCTTTGACGCCGAGTTGCAGAAGGCGCACGAGACGTCGGTAAAGAGCCAAGCCGGAGATGCAGATCTCAATTGGCGACGGGAAAATCGTCACCCTGTAAATGATGGTTTATAGCGAACGCAGCTTCAAGAACGATTCAGCACTCCAGCTCAAAACAGATCTAAAATGATGAAGTGAATCAGCTAGCTGCCCACCTAATCCTGTTTATTCTCGCACCCGTCGCATTGCTCGCAGTGCTGTCTATTCTCGTGCCGATACTGGCGCGTCGCGACGACAGCACGCCTGACCGCTGCTGGAAGGCTGGCATTTTTTATGCTAACCCCGCCGACCCAGCGCTGTTTGTGGAGAAGCGCCTCGGCATCGGGTACACGCTCAATTTCGGCAATCCTTGGTCGTGGATCGTGCTCGTATTTATCATTCTCATTGCTATCGCGCCATTCATTCTCCCCTTTCAATACGTGCGAATTCACCGCTGATCCATATTCACAGATAAATCTGCAGGGAATCGGGTACCAGAAAGGAAGTACCAACGGGCTATTTCTTTGCCAGGTAATCGAGCTAGGGTTAGTGATGAATAACGGCGGCAGCGGTGGCTCAATTGGCTCGCTAGTCGGTTGTTTGGGTCGATGTACCAAATAGGATACCGACAGAGGTAACGGTTGCAAAAAAATGAATGCCCAACCCGTAGATTATAGCCTCGCTCTCGGAGTGGTCAGTGCGGTCATAGGTCTCTGCGTTATGCTGACGGTGTGGTACGGGGCGAAGACCTTGTGGAAGTCGCATCGCAAAGCACAACTTGAACGACAGTGGCGGAAACAGTGAGGGAAGGCCATGTCCCGGGGGTAGCAGAGCTGTCGTGAGTACTCCCGAGTTCAATGCACAAAAAAGGGGTGCTTTTCTTCTCAAAAAGCACCCCCAACATCAGTCCTGCGCCATAACTCTATAAAGACTCGCGTCCGACCCCAATAGTACGAATTCTCTAGTACCATACAGCGCCGCGCTGTTGTTCTCGTTCGTGGCGAAGTCCTGCCATCGAGTTGATCGGGCTGCGTTATATTGCGGCCTTGACAGCGCGGGGAGCATCTCACTAGTGTCTAGCTGTCATGTATCAACAGGTTGTTCCTATCGAGACCGGAGCGAGAGATGGGTGGAGCACCGCCGAGGCTAGCATGAGGTCGGTGCCAATTGTAATCGTGAAGCCAGCGCGGGAGGTGCGCCGC